>JGI24005J15628_10001400_pt1 | contig 12892 bp, 11 predicted proteins | sample LinPmetageLP40_FD_15628 | JGI IMG/M metagenome (IMG submission 15628)
GGCACGACTCGGTTCATGAAGAACCCCTTGGTTTTAATTCGCAATTTTTGCTTGTTAGTGAATTCTATTGAGCTATTATCTTTAAAAGCGATTTCCCTGCCATCATCTCCTACAATACCGCCAAAGCCGCATCATAGTTGGGTTCATCCACTACTTCTGGAACCAACTCGGTGTATTTCACCGTGCCACTTTCATCAACAACTACTACCGCTCTTGCGCAAAGTCCATTCATTGGGGCATCTACTATTTTGACACCATAGTTTTCAGCAAACTCTGGGTTGCGAAATCCTGATAGCATCTCCACATTTTCGATCCCTTCAGCACCACAAAATCTGGCCTGGGCAAATGGCAAGTCTTGCGAGATACACAGCACTTTCGTATTGTCGAGGGATGCAGCAGTTTTGTTGAATGAGCGCACTGAAGCAGCACATGTACCCGTATCTACGCTCGGAAAGATGTTGAGAATCAATCGCTGTCCTTTGTAATCAGAAAGAGATGCCGGTGATAAATTAGTTTTCGTCAATGTGAAGTCAGCTACTTGATCGCCAACAGTTGGAAGTGCTCCATTTGTGTTGATAGGATTGCCTTTTAGCGTAATTTGTGCCATGGTGTTATGTCTTAAGTTAATATTTAGGTGGATATTATAAATGTAACAACCTAATGCTTAAATAGGCTAAATTGTTTCGAAAATACTTAATAAAAATTGACCTTTGATGCATGAAAAAATCCCCTGTATTGTATTTGATACCAAGTGTGATTGCCGAAGACACGGCTAGTGAAGTAATTGCTCCTCAGGTTAAGTCTGTGATTCAAAACACAAATCACTATTTGGTGGAGGATATTCGAACAGCTAGAAGATATATCAGCAGTCTGAAAACAGGAAGAGTAATTGAGGAAATGCACTTTGAAGTTTTGAACAAGAAGACCAAAACAGAGGAGCTAAAAGCATTATTTGCTCCTATGCAGAAGGGCAACAACATTGGCATTATTTCAGAATCGGGTTGTCCGGGTGTCGCTGATCCAGGCGCATTGGCCGTGGACTATGCACATCAGCACAACTATCAAGTTTCACCATTAGTTGGGCCTTCCTCGATATTGATGGCATTGATGGCTTCAGGAATGAATGGACAAAAGTTCTGTTTTCATGGATATATACCCATAGACAAAGCAGAAGGCGCCAAAGTGATCAAGAATTTAGAATTGGAATCTAGAAAGAGCAATCAGACTCAAATTTTTATTGAAACGCCTTTTCGCAATAACCAGCTACTGTCCACTATGATAGATACACTGCATGGAGAGACCAGATTGTGTATAGCTAAAGACATATCGGGCAAAGGTGAATTTATCAAAACCAGACCTGTATATCGCTGGAAGAAGGAAAAACCAGAACTGCATAAGACACCGACTATATTTCTGATTCATTCGGAAGCTGGTATCAATAGGAAGAAGGCAAGAAGGTAATATTAGTCTATTAGGAAATAAGTTGATTGAGTTAATTAGGGTAGCGGCCTATGAGGACAAAAAAGTCTGATAAATGAGTTATCTAAATTTATCATATTAATAATAGCTGTGGGAAACTTAATTAACGAATTAACCCAATCAACGAATGACTTTCTCACACTTAAAAACATTGTTTAAAAGTGAGCATCATTAAAATAACAATAGAACCTTTATCGTTCATTTCTTTTTAGCATAAATAAGTATAAATTTGCCGCCTTATTAATATTTATTTAAAAGTCTGTTAGAGGCTTGTAGTATCCAAAAACTCAAAATATGTCTTATTTATTTACTTCAGAATCCGTGTCCGAGGGACATCCAGATAAAGTTGCTGATCAGATTTCAGATGCTTTGATCGATCATTTTTTAGCTTTCGATCCGAATTCAAAAGTAGCCTGTGAGACTTTGGTCACTACAGGGCTCGTGACACTTGCAGGAGAGGTAAAGTCTAGTAGCTATTTGGATGTACAGCAGATAGCAAGAGATGTAATCGAGAAAATCGGCTATACTAAGAGTGAGTACCAATTTGATGCGAAGTCATGTGCGGTAATCTCGGCTATCCATGAGCAGTCAGATGATATCAATAGAGGAGTTGATCGTGAAAACCCCGATGAACAGGGAGCGGGTGATCAAGGAATGATGTTTGGCTATGCGACCAAAGAAACTGAGAATTACATGCCATTGGCCTTGGATCTTTCGCATAAGATTTTGATCGAACTAGCGGCACTCAGAAGAGAACTGGCGCAGATTCCTTACCTAAGACCAGATGCCAAGTCTCAAGTGACCATCGAATATAATGATGACAATCAGCCAACAAGGATTGACTCGATTGTGGTTTCAACACAACATGATGATTTTGACAGCAACGATGAAGTGATGCTTGCCAAAATCAAAAAGGATATTGTTGAGATTCTTGTTCCTAGAGTCAAAGCACAATTACCTGCTAACCTACAGGCTCTCTTCAATGATGACATCAAATATCACATCAATCCTACTGGAAAGTTTGTGATCGGTGGGCCTCATGGAGATACAGGACTGACCGGAAGAAAAATCATCGTAGATACTTATGGTGGTAAGGGCGCACATGGTGGAGGCGCATTTTCTGGAAAAGACCCTTCTAAAGTAGATCGTTCTGCGGCTTATGCAACACGTCATATGGCGAAGAATATGGTTGCTGCTGGACTTTGTGATGAAGTGCTCGTACAGGTATCTTATGCTATCGGGGTGGTAGAGCCTATGGGGATATTTGTGGACACATATGGCACTGCTAAGGTGGACATGAAAGATGGAGAAATNGCNAAAGTAGTAGANGGACTGTTTGATATGAGACCAGCTGCCATCGAAAGAAGATTGAAGCTAAGAAATCCTATCTATAGTGATACTGCAGCTTATGGGCATATGGGAAGAGTTCCTGAGACCAAGAGTCTTACTTTTAAATCAGCTGGACAAGAAGTAACTAAAGAAGTGGAAACCTTTACTTGGGAGAAATTGGACTATGTGGATAAGGTGAAGGCTGCTTTTGGCTTGAAATAACCCCCGAAGCACATAAGAAAACGCAAAGGGCGCAAAGATATCTTTGCGCTCTTTGCGTTAGAAATCTGCACTAGTCTTAGCGTCTCGCTAAGACTAGAATACACTGACTCTGGTCTTAGCGTCTCGCTAAGACCAACTATCCTTAAGTTTTACTATTTTAGTATATGGGTCGAAAATACACTATCAGAAATCAAGAAGAATTTTATTTTTTAACATTCACAGCAGTTTACTGGCTGGATATTTTTATTAGGCAAGAATATAAAAATATCTGCACTAGTATTAGCGTCTCGCTAAGACTAGGAGAGGTGAAAGCTGCTTTTGGTTTGAATTAACCGCCAGGCTGTCGCCTAACTTCCAAACTATGAAATGCAATACTTAAAGTACTACCTTCCCGCACCTGTTGCGGGATCCCTAAACTACGAAGCAATAAAACAACAAATAAAGAAAAACAGAAACTCAAAGTGTCTCCCAAATTAAATTGTAGTTCAGTGAAGATTGTAGTTGATTATTGGGAGACCCCGCAATAAATGCGGGGAGGTGCTAAATTGGAAAAGTCAAGAGAATATAGCCTGTGAAAAAGTTACAGAATAAAATCCTCCGCTAAATTCCTCCATTCAGGATTCATCCCTGTGATTAAATTTTCTTTCCATTCACGTCTATACTTTTTGAGCTGTTTTTCTCTATGAATCGCCTCACTGGCTGTACCAAACTCTTCAAAATAAAGAAATTTTTCACAATTGTATTTGGTAGTAAATCCTGACTCTGGTCTTAGCGTCTCGCTAAGACCAACTATCCTTAAGTTTAACTATTTTAGTATATGGGTCGAAAATACACTATCAGAAATCAAGAAGAATTTTATTTTGTAACATTCACAGCAGTTTACTGGCTGGATATTTTTATTAGGCAAGAATATAAAAATATCTTCATTGAGTCTTTAAAGCATTGTCAAAGGGAGAAAGGTTTATTGGTAGGTGCATATTGCATTATGACCAGTCATGTTCATTTGATATTAGGAACAAAAGGAGACAATAAACTGGAGGACATCATTCGTGACATGAAGAGCTATACATCAAGACATATTAGGAAGTATATGGAAAATAATCCTCAGGAAAGCAGAAAAGAATGGATGTTGTGGATGATGAAAAGGGCAGGTGAGAAAAAATCGAACAATAAAGATTTTCAGTTGTGGCAGCAACATAATCACCCTATTGAACTTTCAACGAGCGAAATCTTATTACAAAGATTAGACTATACTCACAATAACCCTGTAGAAGCTGGCTTTGTAGAAAGTCCATCAGACTGGTTGTATAGCAGTGCGAGGGACTATGAAAGTAATATAAAAGGCATGGTTGATATTGATTTTCTATATTGACTGGTGTGTGGTTTGGTCTTAGCGAGACGCTAAGACCAGTTTGCAGGGCAATGATTTTCTTTGCGCTCTTTGCGTTTTCTGATCTCAATACAGACTTTGCGTCCTTTGCGGTTAGACACCTACCCAAACAACTCCCCAAAAACCTCAGTCAACTTACCAAAGGGTTTGATCAGAATATTATGTTTCTTCTGATCAAGCCCTTTTTTATTGTATTTTGAAATAAAGATCTCTTTGAAGCCGAGTTTCTCCGCTTCGGCTATTCTATTCTCGATGCGATTGACTGCACGAAGCTCCCCTCCTAGACCTACTTCAGCTGCGAAGGCAGTTTTATCATGAATAGAGATTTCTTCCAATGAAGAAACGATTGCCACACAGACTGCCAAGTCCATCGCAGGATCTTCTACTTTGATGCCACCTGCCATATTGAGGAAAACATCTTGTAACCCGAGTCTGAATCCTCCTCGCTTTTCCAGCACTGCTAAAAGCATGTTCAGGCGCTTGTTATCAAATCCTGTAGTGGTACGCTGTGGTGTTCCATATGTGGCTGTACTCACCAATGCTTGTATCTCAATCATCAGTGGACGGTTGCCTTCCATGGTTGCACCGATTGTGACACCACTCACATATTCTTCTCGCTGAGAAATGAGTATTTCGGAAGGATTGGAGACTTGCCTTAGCCCAGTATTGATCATCTCATATATGCCTAGTTCGGCTGTAGAACCAAAGCGATTCTTGGTCGTACGGATGATGCGATAAGTCAGGTGTCGATCTCCCTCAAACTGTAAAACGGTATCTACCATGTGTTCCAGCACTTTGGGTCCAGCTATTGCCCCATCTTTGGTGATATGACCTATGAGGAATACCGGAGTTGCGGTTTCTTTAGCGAACTTGATCAATTCCCCAGCACACTGCTTGACTTGAGAGATGCTGCCAGCAGCAGATTCTGCCATGGTGGAGTGTAATGTCTGAATCGAATCAATAATCAATATATCTGGAGTCGATGCGGTGGTTTGCTGAAAGATGTTTTGCGTATTTGTCTCTGTTAGAATCAGACAATTCGCTGAAGCAGATTCCATTCGGTCTGCACGCATTTTGATCTGTTGCGCACTTTCTTCTCCAGAAACATAAAGCACTTTTTTGTTTTGAAGAGAAAGAGCGATTTGCAACATCAATGTTGACTTCCCGATCCCTGGTTCTCCACCAATAAGTATCACCCCACCAGGAACAATGCCACCACCCAATACACGATTGAGTTCTGTGTCATTGGCAGAGATGCGTTGTTCATTTTCGAAGGTGATTTCCTGAAGAGGCTGAGGCTTGTTTGTTCTTTTCGAAGTACTGCTGTCTCCTCGCCATTCAGTTGATCCCTTGGTTTCCTTTTGGACAACTTCTTCTACGAAAGTATTCCAATTGTTACAAGAAGAACATTTGCCTACCCATTTGGCAGATTCGTATCCACATTCTTGACAGAAATATGATGATTTAACTTTTGCCATACTACTTTGATTCTACTGTTGTTTTAGTGTGGTTGGCTCGATTTATTTTTACAGTCATCTGTGGTTACTCGATTCATCAATTGAGTTGACTGGGTTAATTTAGTATATGAAATAGAGTCTTTAAAATACACTGTTTTTATGTTGTTCTTGCCACTATATCACTTATTCAACTAATTAACTCAATCAACTTCTTATTTAAAATAAATGTCAAAACTCTGCATCTGATTTAAAAAAATAAAACCCTTATTTCAATGGAGAATCAGCCTCCTTCGCCATGGTATTGTACACCATTTTATCCATAAACCCTGGGGCCCATTTATTAAGGAAGACCACGAATTTGCCTTGAGTCGTCAATGTCAAAAATTTCTTTCGCTTCTTGGTTGCTTTGTAAATATGCAAAGCACATTCTTCAGCGCTCATTTCTTTGCTTTCATCTCTTGGAGAAGCTCCTTGAGCTGTTCCGTCTTGTGTCAGTGCGGTCTTGCGAATATTGGAGGCGGTAAATCCAGGACATGCTGTCAATACATGCACGCCTGTTTTGAGCATTTCGGTACGAAGCACTTCCAAAAATCCTTGCAAGGCGAACTTCGATGCAGAGTATCCCGCTCTTGCTGGCAGACCTCGGTATCCTGCTATAGAAGAAATTCCGACTACAGATCCTTTGCGCTCCATGATCTGTGGCAAGCATGACTTGGTGGCATATACAGCACCATAGAAGTTGATATCCATCACGCGCTTGATTACTTCCAAATCCAAGTCCTGAAACAATGCCCTCATGGATATTCCGGCATTGTTGATCAGGATATCTATCCCACCATATAGTGCTACGGCTTTGGCTGCCATTGCGGCATTATCGGCTTCTTTACTCACGTCACTTTGGAAACCTGCTATTTCAATTCCCTTACTGGACAATTCCTTTACGGCATCGTCCAATGCCCCTTGATTTCGACCGGTAATAAGAATTTTCGATCCACGTGAACCGAAAACGGCTGCCAGCGCTTTACCGATTCCAGAAGATCCTCCGGTGATGATGACTACTTTATCGTGCATATTTGATTTGCTTATCGAACAAAAATAGGGAATATTGCTACATAGCTGTATAATAGCTCAGGAAAAACATAAGATGTTCATTATCAAGTACGTTCATTTTTTAGTTTTACCTTTACATCAGTCAGTGAAACCTCTTTATCACATTGAAAAGCATATTTAGATATCTCCTTCCCATAGCTTTTTTGCTATTCAGCAAGATCAGCAGTGCCCAATCTTATATAGGACTAAATACTGCCAATTATGCCGGAGTCATTGGCGCAACCATCCATCCAGCTTCTATTGAAGATTATCCAAATAAATTTGATATGGTGTTTTTGGGGATCAATGCTTATGGTGAAAATAACTTTGGAAAACTGTCCAGAGACAGAACCTTCCTTAACTTCAATTTTAGTGATTTTACGGGGTCTTTGTTTCGTGATAACAAGACTAAATATGCCCTGCTCAATGTAGGAGTTACGCTGCCTTCATTTATGATCAAGACTAAAAATTGGGGAACAATAGGCTTCATTCCACGAGTCAGAACATATGCAAATGCGGACAATGTCAGTGCCGAATTTTCTCAAGCACTCGCTGATGGTTTTGAAAACTCAGAGTTATTTGATATCAATTTTCTCAATCAGCAATTTGACATGACGGTGATGAGCTGGCAAGAGTATGGCATCACATGGGCCAAGGAGATAAAACGCAACAAGCAACGCAAAGTAACTTTTGGATTGACTCCGAAAATCCTCATTGGCAATGGTGCTGCCTTTGCTACTTTTCAAGCTGATACGCTCAGCAATATAGGGAGTGGCGTAATAAGTATCTCCGAATTCAATATGGCCTATGGATATTCAAGCAATTTGGATGATGTGGCCAATAGTGATTACAAGTGGAAGAAAGGAAATACTTTCAATTTTGGTCTGGATATCGGAGTGGAATACACCCACTATTACAAAAATGATTATCAACTGGCTTTTTCGAAATATCTAAAACTTTATAGAGCCAATAACCGCGAAAAAGACATCTACAAATATAAATTGTCATTTTCATTACTTGATATAGGCAGAATCAAATATGATCATGGCAGGGACAACGCACAATCATCGGAGCTACTCAACAATGTCAATAGCATAGATATCACTACGCTTAGAGGCACTTTTGGGAATCCAGATGCACTGCGAGATTCTCTCAATAACCTGGTGGTATTAGATGAACTAACAGGTAGCTATACCGTTGGGCTGCCGACCAGTTTTCAGGCGGGAGTGGACTATCATATCAAAGGGGGGAGTTTCATCAATGCAAACCTTGGACTTAACGTGAGTGGACTTAAATGGGCTGATTATACGGTGTACGATTTGACGAATCTTACCATCACGCCTAGATGGGAGAATCATTGGTTGGGTTTTCATGCACCTATTTACGCCAACTTCAAAGGAACGACTAACCTTGGTTTTGGCATGAGGATTGGTCCACTGGCTTTGGGGATCAGTGATATATTGCCTTTTATTTCTCGTAAAGAAGTGACCAGTGGAGGAGCTTATATCGTCTTCAAGACATTCATCAAACACAAAAAGGAGAAAAGCAATGTAGAGTGTGGTCCTGGAGGTTCTTGGAGTAAAAAGAAAAGGAGGAAATAGTCCCACCAGATTTGACATCACTTCGTCATGGTTTGTTTCCGAATACACTGATTTATCACTGACTAAGATTTGAAAAAAGGGATTGTTGCTTCTTGAGAATCACCGTTCTATCTTCACGCCATGATGCAATATGACATAGCCATCTTAACCGATGCCCGATATGAGAATCCCGTTACTATTGATCAGTACAATGAAAACATACTGCTTGAAGATCAACTCGTACAAAAAGCATTGGAAGGACGGGGACTTTCTGTAATCAGAGTTGATTGGGCCAAACAAGGTTTCGACTGGTCTAAGGTGAGATTTGCGATTTTTCGAAGTACTTGGGACTATTCTGAAAGGTTTGAAGAGTTTAGCAAGTGGTGTGAAATGGTTAAAGACAAAACGCAATTGATCAATTCATTTGAGCAGATTACTTGGAACATGGACAAGCACTATCTGAAGGAGTTGGAATCAAAAGGAATCAATATTCCCGAGAGTGTATTTATCGAGCCTCATCAGAAAATAACGCTTTCAGAATTACATGCTGCTTATCGATGGTCTCACACTGTGTTGAAACCCGCAACCTCCGCTGGCGCCAGACACACCTACAAGCTTCACCAGGATTATCTGGAGGATTATGAAAGTATTTTTCAAGAACTAATTCTCGAAGAATCGATGCTGCTACAACCTTTTCTTGACAGTATTTCGACAAAAGGAGAACTCTCCTTGATGGTGGTGAATGGCAAATATACACATGCCGTGCTCAAAAAGGCAAAAGAAGGAGATTTTCGGGTGCAAGATGATTTTGGCGGTTCTGTTGAGCCATATGAGCCCACAATAAGTGAAATTGAATTTGCCGAGAAGGTGGTAAAGACATGTGATGTATCGCCACTTTATGCCCGTGTTGATCTCGTTTGGGACAACAATGGTGATCTAGCACTTTCGGAGCTGGAGCTCATCGAGCCGGAGCTATGGTTCCGTTTCAAACCAGAAGCTGCCGATGAACTTGCTGATGGGATTGTAGAAATGATTAGAAGAAACTAATCCTGTCATTGCGAGACCAGAGTTTTAAAAAAACCAGCGTAGGGGAATGACAGTATGTTTATCAATACACACTTATAAGTCATCCCGTAGGGATCCTTACCGCTAAGAAATTTGGACTACTGCGTGGTAAAGATTTCTCCGTTTCACTCCGAAATGACTTCGTAGTGAAGATCGCAATCACCGTTGAGAAATTCGTTCTAAACCAGAGTTTAAAAAAACCAGCGTAGGGCAATGACAGACATAAATGAATCATTCACATAAACAAATAGAATGCAATCTCTGCCACTTCTTCCCATCATGCTTAAGTAACCAAAAACTGTCAACAAGAAAGGTTTCTTGGTATGATTTGGATTGAAATTCTTGCCAAGCCAGTTCAAATTTATCTTTTTTGAGGTCTCTAAATGCCAGTGTCAGATGGGGATGAAATGGATGGTCTCTGTAATCTGCATTGAAGATATTGAATTGTCGTTTCATCACCTGCCGAATATTATCATGTAATTGATTCAGTAGCTTTTCTTCCAATATTTTCATAAATATAGAGCGAGGCTTAAAAGCATCAAACCCATCGATTGCGAGATCAAAAGTTTCACTTTGACCTCCTACCACAGATAATGCCTCAATCAACATTGGCTCTTTACGCAATTTCATCTTGAAGGGCATATGCAAAGTGATGTGTGGCGGAGAGTTGAGAGATGCTTTACTCTGATACTGAGTCGCAAAATGTTCTTTCCACAATTGAGCATCATGACTCACTGCATCAGGAGGGATGACTGCTATGAAATACAATCCTTGATTGATATCTACGCTGCTCATGGCAAGGGCTCTCCCAGCCAGAAATTGGCGTTTGAACGAATGGTCACAATCCCATCGCTGGCGCAGACATAGTCGTGGTCACCAGCCACTTTTTCAGTATTTACAAACTCAAATGACTGACGGTCTTCAATTGATCCAATGCAGAAAGCGTGATCTTTAATCATCCATTTTTGAAATTGAGCATTCTTAGACAAGATATATCGATAGCTTATGTCGTACCAAATAGCAGTGATTCGATCATTGGTGGCTATTGATTTCTGCTGATCAAATCCTCCAAATATATTGATGCCCTTATATGTTTTGTCAACCAGGTATTCAACGGCCGTGGATATCGCATCTTCATTTGTTTTCAATACAAACTGAATCGGTTGTTGCGCTATAAGCTGTTTCTTAAGCTCGAACAAATTATCTGCCTGACAAATAACAACATCAATTTTAATTCCTGCCAATAATACTTCATCTACACACTCTTCCGAGACCATAACAGTAGGCGCCCAGCCAAGCAATTGTTGGATACTTGGCCAGTAGGCCTTTTTGATTTCAGTAATAAGTACTGCGGGTTCTTGCTCGTCCCTTACGATATGATGTGAAGACATTTTATATTAACGAATTAATCGGCATAGCTGTCAATAATATTTTGCGTGATCAGACGGTAAATCTCTTTATAATCTTCATTATCCTCTAGATATTCCATATGCTTTTCAAGCGTTTCATGGTCATCGCGAATAGCGGGGCCTGTTTGTGCATTTTGAGGACCAATCTCTAGACTTTTATTGATCGTCTCGGTTATGAGTGGTTTGAGCAAGTTAAAATCCAATTGTTTATCAGCAAGCAGTTTGCCCGCAATGGTAAATAAATGATTGGTGAGGTTACAGGCAAATACCGCGCTTATATGAAGGGCTTTGCGATCTTCAGAATCTACATGAAGGACTTTTTTACTGAGTTGATTTGCTATTTTCAGAAGTGACCTTTTGGTGAAATCATCGTCCGATTCAATAAGTAGAGGAATATTCGTAAAATCAACTCTTTTGGACTTGCTGAATGTTTGCAATGGATAGAAAACGCCTATCTGATCAGTTGGCACGTATCCTAGTGAGTCCAATGATTGGCTGCCAGAAGTATGCACCACCATTGCTTCCTCTGGTAAAATCAGTTCTTTGGCAACTTCCTCTATGGCTTGATCGCTCACTGCTATGACGAATAGAGAAGCATCCAACTCACCAAAGTCCAATGAATCCACAGGTGTAGCTTCATATAGCTTTTTTGTCAGTGCCTTCGCATGACTCCTATTCCTGCTATAGACTGCTGCTACTTTGTGACCTATATTCTCCAAGGCTGGCGCCAAATGCCATGCTACATTTCCAGATCCGATCATTACCACATTCATAAAGCCTAATTTAGTGGGAAAAGATAAGAGGGCAATACATTTTTAATGTCATTGAGCGAAGCCTTACAATCGTCACACTCTAATGATGCTTCTATCTTATAGATACTACCGCTAAAGTTATGGTGTAAGGCCGACAAAGGCAGGGAGAAATCTTTATCATGTAGCTGATCTTTCTTGTGATAATGGTAAAGATTCCTACGGAATGAATTATAAGTGTGTATTGTTCTATCATTGACAGCTACTCATTATACAATACATGAAGAACGGTCTGTCCCACCGCCTTGAGTGTTCTGCGATCAATGATATCCATGTTGTCCTTGAGGGTATGGTGATAGTCTCCAAAAGAACCCGTTATGGGATCATGTTGTATGATATCAATCATTTGGATAGTGGTATGTTTGTTGACATAAAGATGGTCATCATTAATAACACCTTGTTCTTTATATATGAAGTAATTGCTATAGCCAATTTGACTTGCTGTATTCCACACTTTCTTGACAATTTTAGGCGCATATTGATCAGAATATCCTTCAACATAAAACTGAGCTCCTTTGGCTCCCACCAAGTCAAGTAGTATGCCATAATAAGCGTGGTAGTTTCCGTTATTCTTTGACCAATACTGGGAACCAAGTGCCCACCATGATTCTAGATGAGCAGGTAAATTGGGTCTGCTGGTATTGTTTTTCTCACCCCAGTCCTCACCATCAAAAAACAAGATGTCCACACCGACAGTTGGTTGTTCCTGACTGATCATACGTGCAATTTCTAGTAATACACCCACACCACTGGCACCATCATTGGCGCCATCAGGAGTTTTCATAGTATCAACGGCATCTTTATCTGCAAATGGGCGCGTATCCCAGTGTGCAGCAAGCAGAATCCTTTTCTTAGCACTGGTGTTGAACTGTCCCATAATATTTCTGAGAGATAATCTTTCACCATCAAAAGTCGTTTCCTCGAATGACTGCACCTTCACAATGCCTCCATATGATTCTAGCTGATTGATCAAGTAATCTCCGGCAAATCCATGTGCTGCTGTATTAGGCACCCTCGGTCCGAAGTCAACTTGTGCCTGCACGTACGCATAAGCACTGTCAGC
>JGI24005J15628_10001404_pt1 | contig 12876 bp, 10 predicted proteins | sample LinPmetageLP40_FD_15628 | JGI IMG/M metagenome (IMG submission 15628)
CGTTCCTTTAGTAGAGATGAAAGGACAAAACTCTTATCAGTCAATCGGTAGTGGTTGCAGTTACTTTAAAAGATACCAGTTGAGTTCAGCACTAGGTATTGTCAGCGACAAAGATACTGATGCATATGGTGACCAAGTCAAGACAAATGCTAAGAAACAATTGGATTTAGGTCCAACAAAAAAAGTGGTCCCTAAAAAAGATGTTACAGTAGTTAACCTTGACATAGGAGATGATAACCTCTACGAAGTTTTACATAAAGTTATAAAGTATAGAGATGAGGGTAATAGCTTTGAAAAAATCATTGGTGATTTAAAGAAGAAGTACGACTTTAATATAACAACTGAGAAACATATAAAAGATATATACGATGGCGAAACTAAGTAAAAAGCAAATCATTGATAAGCTTCGAATTGATAAGGAGTACTATGGAGAGTTTGGAAGGCAATGGCTTTCCAACTCTAACATTCAGAACCTCCAACCCTCTACCTTTAAACAGTTTGGAAAGGTAGAGCCTGACAATGAGAATTTCGTGAAAGGGCGATATTTTCATCAATTAATTCTAGAGCCTGAGCTCGCAAAAGACTTTCCCATATGGTCTGCGACAGAGACCAGAGGTAAGGCCTATAAAGAATTCTTGGAGGAGAAAGGTCTGAACTTTGTCTTGAAAGAATCTGAAGCATTGTTAATTGAGAACATGGCTAAAGAGATAGTCAGTAGGAACGAACAATTAACTGAACTTATAACTAACAAGGAGGCTCTCAGAGAGGAACCCTTTATCGGCGAAATTTTGGACATGAATTCAAATGCAAATGTGACTTGGTTAGCCAAGGTATAGTGGTTGACTTAAAGACAACTTCAGCCAAGACCATAGAAGAGTTTGTGTGGCTTGGTAAAAACAAATATTTCTACGATACTCAAGCTTTTATATATCAGACCCTAACNGGCAANTCAATGACTTTTGTAGCTATAGATAAGGCTAGAAAAGAGTACGGAAATACTGGTGAGTTCTANCATGAAATTTATGTCTGCCCTACGAGTGAGGAAACTGTACTCCAGGGAAAACAAAAGGTAGAACGAGCCGTCCAAATGTATGAGAATTATCATGGCAAGGACAAGAAAGAAGACATAAGAAATGTAATATATAACCTTAATTTTTAAACTATGAGTGAAAAGTATGTACACCCCAACGGAAAAGCAACCCTCTTTATTAATAAATATAAGAAGGCTGAAAACCAACCTGATCTAAAAGGAGCAGGTACTACCCTAGATGGTAAAGAAATAGAAATTGCAGCATGGAAAGGTCAGACTGGAAATGGTGAAACAAAATTAACTTTGACATTTAGTGAGCCTTATGTTAAGGACGGAGAAAAATCAACATCTTCTGATAAATCAAAGGATGTTCTCTTAGACCTATAGAACACTAGCACTTAGACTAAGAGGGAGACCTACTCCCTCTTTTTTTATGTGAATAATGTTGAAAATTTTTTGACATTTTCTCTATATATATTTATTATTATTTATTTTTATGACTCTGTTTTCAAAAATAAAATCAACATTTTCAACACAACCTAGATAAACAAAGGGATTTTACATCAAAAACCAACATTAAAATGAGCACAACCAACGAACATATCGTCACAATCTTCAAAAATATCAAAGAAACCGACACACCTTTCTATAGAAAAGTGGAGTCTGTACTAGAAAGAATTAAAGATGGGGCTTCAAAAGAATTGATTCAAAAGATTAGATCAGAATCAAATAAGTCCGCTCGAAATGAACTAAAAAAAGATTTACCATCAATATGTTTCTCAGGAGAATTTAATAAACGTAGTGACGTTTCATTAAAAAAACACTCTGGATTAATAACTCTTGATCTAGATGGGTATGCTAAACAGAAGAGGATGCTAGATGACAAGAAAAAGTTTAGCAAGAATAAGTATGTGTTTAGCGTGTTTATCTCTCCCTCTGGAAAGGGACTGAAGGTATTGATTAGAATTCCTAGAGACCCCAAGAATCATGTAGGGTATTTCAATGCACTAAAGAATCATTTTAAGTCTGAGTTTTTCGACACTACAAGTAAGAACGTAAGTAGGGTGTGCTATGAGTCCTTTGACCCACTAATCTATATCAATCCAAAAGCAGAAGAGTGGACTCAAGTAGAGGAGACCCAGTATAAAGAGATTGTCAGAGGCCAAGGCATCAACACTATTCCAATCAACGAAGAGGACAAGATTACTTCTAACTTAATTAAGTGGCACACTAGAGCCTTCCCCATGGTGGACGGGATGCGCAACAATAATGCCTTTACATTAGCCATGGCTTTTAATGAGTATGGAGTCTCTGAGACTATGGCCACCATAGTATTAAACAAGTACGCATCTTCTAGCTTTCCTATTAGCGAAATAAATAAGACTATTAAAAATGCCTACGCTCATCGTGATAAGTACAACACAAAATACTTTGAGGATGAGGAGAAAGTAAACGACATACAACAAAGACTACGGCGTGGAGAATCAAAAAACGATATCCGCCAACAATTATCTGAGTCGATGTTGGAGGATGATCTGATTGACTCAGTAATTGAAACCGCAGAGGAGAACAACTCCATTAAGTTCTGGACCAAAAACAGCAAGGGTATAATTAAAATGCTACCCCTAATATTTAAAAAGTTTTTAGAGGCTAATGGTTTCTACAAGTACTGTCCTGATGATCAGAACACCTACCTCTTTGTTAAGGTTACAAACAACCTAATCTCTAACACTTCAGAGAAGGAGATAAAAGACTTTATCCTAGGACATCTTATTGAGATGGACGACATGACCATCTATAATTACTTCGCGGATCAGACTAGGATATTCAAGGAGGAGTTCTTGACTCTCTTAGATACCATAGAGATATACTTTATTGAGGATACAATAGACACTAGCTATCTGTACTATCAAAACTGTGCTATTAAAATTACAAAGGACGAGGTTGTTCCAATAGACTACCTTGAGCTTGATGGGTACGTTTGGGAAAACCACATTATACCCAGAGACTACAACGCATGTGAGTTGGGTAAGGGAGACTACAGAACCTTTATCGCTAATGTATGTGATAACGATAGAGAAAGAATAAGATCTATGGAGTCTACTACAGGCTTTTTACTGCATGGATATAAAAACATTTCTTACTGTCCTGCGGTAATACTTAATGATGAGATAATATCAGACCAAGCTAACGGTGGAACTGGTAAGGGTATATTCTTCCAAGCCATTGATGCAATTAAAAAGGTAGCAACTATAGATGGTAAGGCCTTTGCTTTTGAGAAGTCTTTCCCTTATCAGACGGTGTCAGCAGACACTCAGATAATATTATTTGATGACGTGAAGCAAGGCTTTCAGTTTGAGAGACTATTCAGCGTGGTCACAGAGGGGCTTACCCTGGAGAAGAAGAACAAGGACGCAATTAAGATACCCTTTCATAAAAGCCCAAAGATATCTATAACAACAAACCACATTATCAAAGGCACCGGGAACTCCTTTATCCGAAGGAAGTGGGAGCTTGAACTTACCCAGTACTATACTGAGGTACAGACACCCCTTGAGGAGTTTGGACGATACCTTTTTGGTGGTTGGGATCAGGACGAGTGGTGTCAGTTTGATAACTACATGATTTACTGTCTGCAACTTTACTTGGGCAAAGGGTTAATCAAATCAGTACTTAAAAATCAAAAGATAAAACTCTTCCAAGCCGACACGGACGAGATATTTACTGAGTGGTGTGGACTCTTAGGTGAGCAGCACAATCCTCTACTTAAAACTAACGAAAAGGTTTACACGAATTATCTGTACGGAGACTTTGTTACAATGAATCCCGATTATGGACAGTTTGGTAAACGTAAGCTTTCTAGGACTGAGTTTAACAAATGGTTAAAGTCTTATGCCATGTATACTCAAGGTATTGAACCTACTCTTGATCGAGACTCTATAGGTAAATATGTAATAATAAAAGTAAAGCCAACTAAGAAGGAAGCTGAACAACCAACACTTGAATTTTAGTTATGAATTTTAGAGATTATCAAGAGGAAATAATTGACAAAGGTGTAGATGTATTAGGAGAGCATGGTTTCGTCTACTTAGCTATGGAGGTCAGAACCGGAAAGACACTTACGAGTTTAGGTATAGCCAAAGAGATGGGAGCCACAAGGGTTCTGTTTATAACAAAGAAAAAAGCCATCAGCTCTATCGAGGCTGACTACCAGATGCTGAAACCTAGCTTTACCCTTGAGGTAATTAACTATGAGAGCTTGCATAAGATAGAAGGCAGCTTTGATCTAGTAGTATTGGATGAGGCTCATTCATTGGGTGCATTTCCCAAGCCTAGCAAGAGAGCAAAACAAGTGAAGATAATAATCCAGAAGAACGACCCTCTTGTGATCTTACTATCGGGAACACCAACTCCTGAGTCATACAGTCAGATGTACCATCAGGTGTTTGCTATTCCTGGCAACCCTTTCAGAAGGTATATAAATTTTTATAGGTTCTGTGAGGCGCATGTTAAGGTAACTCAAAGACCTATTAATGGTTTGTACATTCGCGACTACTCTAAAGGTCAGCCTAGTATAATGGATGCCATGCAACCTTACTTTATAGCCTATAGTCAGAAGGAGGCAGGCTTTCAAGTAAAGACTAATGAGCACATCCTACACGTAAAGATGAGCCCACTGACATACAATGTCGCTGCTAAGCTTCAGAAGAATTTAGTAGTGGAAGGAAAGAACGAGGTAATACTAGCAGATACTCCGGTAAAGCTTATGATGAAGCTACATCAGATCTATTCTGGAACTGTTAAGTTTGAGAGTGGAGCCTCTAAAATACTAGACCTTACTAAGGCTCAGTTTATTAAAGAAAAGTTTAAAGGCAAGAAGATTGCTATATTCTATAAGTTTAAAGAGGAGCTGAATGCTCTTCAAGAAGTATTCCAAGATAATCTTACAACCCAGCTCAAAGAATTTGTTAACAGTAAAAAATCAATTGCTCTTCAAATCGTAAGTGGGAGAGAAGGTATAAGTCTGCGACAAGCTGACTGTTTAGTTTATTACAATATTGACTTTAGTGCTACTAGTTATTGGCAGTCTCGTGATCGGATGACAACCAAGGAACGCAAAAAAAATGAGGTGTATTGGATCTTTTCTGAGGGCGGTATTGAGGATCAGATCTATAAAGCAGTTGTTAACAAGAAGGATTATACCCTTAATCATTTCCGAAAAGATTTACTAAATTTATAATTATGATAGATGGATTGCCTAAAATAGACCCTGATTATCTTACAGATAATGATCTATGGGATAGCTCATGGCTTAAAGAAATGTATCCGGAAAGATTTATAAATGACCGAACAACAGATACAAACAAAAAAGATTAAAGAATTAGAAGCTGACGGATACTATGTTCTCAAGCTCATTAAGACCAATAAGAATGGCATACCTGACTTGTTAGCTCTACATCCCACCAACAAGGTTTTATTTGTTGAGGTTAAAACTAAAAAGGGTAGAGTCTCCAAGCTCCAGGAGTATAGGATAAAAGAATTAAAAGAGTATGGATTCGACGCGGAAGTACATAGAGGTTAATGCAAGCTACGAAGGGTATCTATATACTTTTGATAGTGACTTTGTGCTTGAGCTAATGAGGGTAGATCTCTATACCTCGGTTCCTATTGTTATGATGATTGAAAGGTATGTAGATCAGAACTATATTTATTCTCCTAATGATGTGATGGAGCTGGCGGGCGTGCTTAAAAGAGAGAAGCCTTACTACTTTGTTGTGGTCCTTTCACACTATGATGATATGGTATTTGAGAGTCTTCATGAGATAACTTCAGATGAGTATTTAGACTACTATAATAAGAATCAAACATTTAATTAAAAAATATTTATTATTTGTTCTTTTATTTGTAATAAATTATTTATAATTTAGACTGCATGAAACTGAGAGTACCTCCAGTCGAGCAAAAGAGAATACAAAATATTAATTTTGTAATGGCTGATCTTCACTCCTCACTAAACAACATTTACGAATTACTTATGGATAAAGAATACACTCCGCTACGTGGCGAGGTTAATTTATTATCTAAAAAACTCAAGAGCGTAAGTGAATCAGTAACAGATGAAATCTAATCCAGACTGGGAATATATAGCGGTAGTGGCTTTTACTATAATTATGGGTTACCTAATCTACCTAGTTATCCCTTAATCTTTCTGCGTCTTCTTCGTTGGGTAATTAATGACGGTTCTTTCTTTTTAGCATGTATGCGCTTGGGTAAAGTCCCAGAGGTCGTCTCCCTCTCCCACCTCTCTGCTATCTCAGGTAGGTTCTTATACATGTACGCTCGCTGCGCTTGACTTCTGAATGGCATAGTTATTTATTAATCTCGTCTACCAAATCCACTTGACTTCTTTTTCTTACTTTCTCCTCTACCAAATCCAGTCGATTTTTTTCTTTTTGGTTTATAGTTGTAGAGCGCATCTTTTTGTTCACGCTTAATTTTTCTTTGAGCTTTTTCTATTTCTTTTAAGGCTTGACGCTCATCATAGCCTTCTGATTTAGAACCATAAGTTTTTTCCCATAATTTTCTATCATATCTTTTCATGTCAGACTCACTATCATACCCTTGAAGCATTTCTTTTTTTACTTTTCTTTTATCCTTCAGTTGTTTCTTAGCTCTACTTAAATCTCCGTATATCTGATCTAAAACAATTTTTCTTATGTCCTTATATAAAGGAACAAATCCTAGATTACCTAAGAGTTCTAATGGAAGACGAACATAGTTTTCCATTTCTTGACGTTCTCTTGCGGATTCAGTTTTCTTTTCATCTTCAGTTACGGCCTGTAGTAGTAAGTCAGCTGTTCCCAGTATAGGCCCGTAAGCAGCACCGATTCTTTTTAAGAAAGTTCCTAAATCAGTCCCCTTACCTGATTGTGTTTTTGGTATAATAGTATATTGCAAGGCATCTTTATAAGGGTCATATTCACCATCTCTTAAAAATTCTAGCTGTGATTCGTTTAGCTCCTCTACACCTAAATTAATTATACTTTTTGTTGCATTACCAAAGTCTCTACCAAAAAGTAAAGATGTAAAACTAGAAGCAAATGATTGTCCTAATAATTTTATTGGAGACTTCATTGCATTTTCATCAGGGGTTAAGCTAAAGTCATCTTCATCATCATCAAATAACGATGTCATACCTTCTGCTAGCATTTGACCTATTAAAGTATATAAAACCATTCTAGAGGTAACACCGCCTAGTAATGCTAATCCTTGTTTTTTGCTTAGCTCACCTTTACCTATTAGGCTTACTATTCCAGTTCGTGCGGTTATATATTCAAATATTAAAAACTGAGTCATAAAATTATTAAATGCATTAAAAGCTTTTAATGAAGCGCTTTGATTTGGTTTTGAAGTTCCCTTCAACATTCCCATAAAAGCATTGTCTGTAGCACCAGCCATTACTGATCTTTTATCTGCTAAGTTTTTAGCCTCAGCTAGAGCGTCGCTATTAGCTTCCATGTATGCTTGGTCATTAGCAGCTATTTTATTAAAATCAGGTTTTTTTCCTGTAATTCTTTGAAAATCATTTTGAAAAGCTCCAAACCACATTGGTCTCATAATTGCTTTATCAGGAGTAGATATAAGAAAATCAGCAGTTGTTTCAACCCCTTTTACCCACTTCTGCCCAGTCTTATTCCAAACTTTTAATAAGAAGTTTTCAGTTTTACTCACAGCCTTACCTCCTCTAACTCCTGTAGGCTGCTCAATAATTGAAGTGTCAACATATCTTGTATTTAAACCTTCACCAAATAATCGTGTGGTTTGCTTACTTTTAAGATTGTTTAAAATTTTTGCACCATCATCTGCTATTACCCCACTCAACTTAACTCCAGCCGTAAAACCTTTAGGGTCTACTAACAAAGCAAAGCTAATGTTAGAAACTGACTCCGAAATAAATCTTCCTCCTCCTGCTAATATAGAACGGTAACCAGTCTTCTGTAAATAATTTAAGATCTCATCAGCTATAGTGTTTTCTCCAAATGTATTTATAAGTAAATTTTCTACAGCTTCATCGTAGGCTGATTCAATTGCGTTTAATATATCTCTTTGATTAGCAGGCATTCTTTTGTCGGTGCCTGATTCTTTTAAGTTTTTTCTTGCTTCATTTAAAGTCTTGCGTCCAGTTCGTATAGGCTCAGTTAAATGATAATCCATTAAGACATATTTAGAACCTCTAGCAGCTGAGGCATATACATCAAAATTTAAAGGGCTTACATCTCCTGTTCTTTCTATTAAAGACTTAGCTTTTGTGGAAGGTTTTAATGCTTTGTTGTAAGCGTCTATAGCAGAAGCTTCGCCCATCACAGAACTTTCCTTTCCGTCTGGTAAAACATTTAAATGAACGTAATTATTTAAAGGATTAAATTCTTCACCTCTAATTATAGTAGATGTATATGCAGCCTTTTCTGCATTGTCGCTATTAATTTTATATATAGTATCAATTGATTCTTTTTCAGCTTGATTAAATGAATTATACAAAGTTTCGTTATTAAACTCACCATTCTCATCAGTATATGTGTTTAATATTTCTTGAAGCATGTTAGCATCTTGCTCACTATATCTCGTAGTGCCTTCGTCTATTTGATTTATTGTAGCTTTTAAAAATCCTATTACTGAATTAACTTGAGGATTATTAGGGTTGCTTTTAAATTCATTCTCTATCATATAAGCCATCTGCTTATATTTAGACATTAAAAATTTATTATTGTCATTTCCTAATGACTTTAAAACCTTATTAGAGGCTTTTTCAATTGCATTCTCTACTACTCTAAATTCAAATCTAAATTTTGCTACAGCTTCTGCTGCTTGACCAAACAAAGAATTAAATATATCTTTCGTTTTAAAATTCCCAAACACTTCATCAATGTAAAACAAAGGATTACGTCTTATTAATTCTTGCAGCGCACCTTTTCTAGTTATAAGAGATTTAATTTTAGAATACATTAAGCTAAAAGTAAGAGGCTTCGCTTTAGATATTGCATCCGATAATGATTTGCCTAAGTTTATAGAGTTTAACTTTTCGCTATTAGTTTGAGTTAAATGAGGTAGATATCCATTGTTTATGTTATCTATCAGGCGTAATATATTTTTTAATTCTTGTACAGAAAGTTTCTCTATAGCTGGAGAGTTAATTAATCTTTCAAATTTAGCCGCTAACTCTTGCTCATCTCTACTGTTAAGCTGAGAAATTTTAAGAACTGGAGAATTTTTAACTTGTTTAACTAATTTTTTACGGTCAGCTTCTATCTCAGCATCGGTTTTAGGCTCTTTTAAAGTTCGAGGGTTTATTTGATTCCTATACTTTTTCATTACTTGAAACTCATCTTCTTTAATTTCATTAGAATCAAGCATTTTTTTAATTGTAGCTAAGTAATCTATTTTATTATCTTTATCTCTAACCGTTAAGCTTGTATCATTAAATCTTTCTGTCAAATCAATTACCATTGAAAGCTCTTCGTCTAATTGTTTTAATATTTCTTCTGTTTGTTTAGTAACCTCTGTAATAGATTCTAGCTTAAGTACGGCTTTGTTCTCACTAAACATTTTTACCAATGAAATATACTTTTTAAAAACTGACTCTGGTATTATAGAAGGGTTAACAGTAAATAATCTTTTTAATTGTGGTATTAAAGCATCAGCCTTTCCTATTTTTTTACCTGCATTTCTTTTAGCTTTATTTTTTTTGTCTTTAGCTATTGCTATTTGACTAGCGTATTCTTTGTCAGCAAAAACTCTTGACATATAATTTAAAAAATTATCTCTAGAGACAGGGCTAAACATAGTTACATTAGCAAACCTACTCATAACATCAGTCATTTGTTTAGTTGTTACGACACCTTTTCGAACAAGTTCCTTTACTTCTTTTGCTAAAAGTTTACTTGCTTTTTTATATGCAGACTGAGGAGTTTTAGATGTTTGCTGAATTTCTTCTAAGGTTTCAGAAGATTTACGCCGTTGTTCATTAGTAATTTTTTTTGGGTCAGTTATATTTCCTACAATAGAAGTCGAATCTAATGTAGTCTTTGCTGGTTTTTTAGGAGTTCTTTGCTGTCTTTTTATTTCTTTAAATGGATTTATTTTTCTGTCGTTTCTTGTTAAAAATAATCCACCACCTTGACCAAATTGATTTTCTCTAGAACGCCTTACACCATAACCTAAAGGCTTAACGGCCTTACGTAATTGTGATTCGTTAGCCGTCTTGGGAATAAATCCGTCGTTGTCCATATTGTACTCTTGAGCAATCTGCTGTACGGTCCGTTGTTGTCTTGTGATGGGACCTTGATCTTGCGTAGGCGCTTGATCACCCTCTAGCGTTTCAATTATAGTTACATCTTCTGAAACTATTTCTTTTCCTTCAGCTACTTTAGTGGACAATGTGTTAAGTAGATTAACCACGTCTTGATCATTCTGAGTAAACTCACTTACTTCAAAGTTAAATCCAATCTGATTAGCTAATTTTTTAATAAAATCTAATATTGTATTTTTTTGTGGAGCTGTAAGGTTTTGATACTCAGAAGACATAATTCCCATAAGCTCTGCTAGCCGTTCTTCATTTTGCTGAGAGGTTTGGTCTTGATATTCATTAGCAAACTTATCTATTTGAACCGCTAAAGGATCATTATCCGCTAAAGTTTTACGTACGCTGTTCATCATTAAATTAGAAACAGCCTCTGCACTTTCTACATTTTTTAATTTATTAAATAATACAGCATGAAATATTTCATGAGGTGCAGTGGTAAGAGATGCTTGACTGAGGTTAATATGTATCACTCCTTCATTCGTGTCAGGATTAAAATTGTATTGAGCCGAGCCTTCGTCTGCAAACTTTAAAAATTCATCATTGGTATTATGAACAATAATTTTAGTGTTTGGTAAAATAGAAGACAAAGCTTGGGCTGCTTTTTTTGTTATGCCCACTATAGTGTTTTCTAAAGTTTGTCTTTCTGGTGTAGCCTCTTCTTTAACCCCTGCTTTATTAATGCTTAAGTTGTCATCAACAACCTCGGTAGTTTCTAATACTTCTTCTCCAAAGAAACTATCTGTAGTGGGAGCTTCCTCGCTCACTTCTTCAACAGTTTCAATAGCTGATTCTGTTGGCGCTTGATCTGTTTCTACTTGTTCGACAACATCGGTATCAGGTAGCTGATTATTTTCAAGCTCAGTCATTTGTTTTTTAATCTGAGACGATCTTTCTTTTGCAGGCTGAGTTTTATTATTTTTTAATCCATCAAGCTCCACTTGTAAGGTTGTCAATTCGTCAACGGTAGGCTCATTAAGATTTGGATTTGCTTCTTGTATTTGTTCTTTAGCTGATAGCTTTACAATTCTATCTTGAAGTTTACCAGCTCTTCCTTCATAGTCATTAGTTATTTTAATTTTAGATTTTTGTAACTGCTCAAGTGTCATCGTTTCTATAAACTCATCTACTTGTTCAGCCGTTACTCGGTCTCCGTTTACTGTATATTTGGGGACACTAAACCTCGTAGAGACTATGTCTTTAATTCCCCCAGGCATTTCTGCTAATCCTTCTAATACTATCTCGGATATATCCATCTCTTGGTCTGCCGCTACTCTCCCAGCCACTTCTCCAACTGAACCTCCAACACCTTCAACTCCGGCTGCTGTCGCTACAGCTCCTGTAGCCCTTGCTTTACTAGCTACTTTAGAGGCTTGCTTTCCTCCTTTAGTTAAAACCTTGCTTGCTAATTTACCACCTAGTTTTCCTGTGTATGCATCTATAGCTCCAATAGCTATACCTCTTGCCACAGCCTTGTTTCTAATGCTGGTATATTTTTCAGGGTCGTTTAATATTTCTTTTATTTTTTCAACATCTAATGTCTCTCCTTCGGCTTCTTCTTGAAGTAATTCTGAAAACGTCGCCCCCATTTCTAAAGCTGATCCTGCTGCGGCAAAAGCGTAAGGGATGGCAGATGCCGCTCCTCCCACTGCGCCAGGCAATGCTCCTACACCTCCTGCTAAAGCTCCTCCTGCGGCTCCTGTGGCGGCTCCTGTTCCTATAGCCGCTCCTGCTGCCGCTAAAGAATCTGTATTGGTGGCCATTGAAGTCATTGAACTTAATACAAGCTCAGGTATAATAGTAGCTCCAGAGTTTAAAAGACCTAAGACCACTCCCATAAAAGACTTGTCATTGTCTTCGTATATCTTCATATACTCTTGCATCTCTTTTGATGGCCCGTATTTTTGAGTATTTTTTTGAGATTCTAAAAAACTTGATATATCTTCTTCTGTAGCGCTTGACCCACGAAGAAGTAAATCAGATGCGTCTTCTGCCGCGATGCCTTGATAATAGCCTGAAGCAACACTACGAGCCATATCATCTACAAAGTCTCCTATGCCTAGAGGAACTATGGTATCTACCCCTCGTAAAACATCCCCAACGATTCCTTGAAAATAATCTTCTTCAGTTGGCTCTGAGTCTTGCGAAACCAAAGAACCATCCTCCGATACGGAAGCCATATTGGTTTCGTCTTTTTTTTTTAACCCTGTATTAGTTTGCCAAGTAGGAAGGTCGCTCTCAGTAAATTCATTTTCTACTAAATAAGAATGAATGTTCTCTTGAATTTCAGGATCTTGTAAGTTTGATTTCCACTCCTCAAAAGAATTTTCAGTCATGCCATCAGAAGTTAACTGAGTCCAAATATTTTTTAAAATTTCATCATTCATTATCCAAATCCTTTGTTTTTTCTAACGGGGTCAGGTGTAAAAGGAACTAGGTTTCCTTCTTTGTCAGTTATCTTTAAAGTATCACTTAAGTCTGGTCTTTG
>JGI24005J15628_10001406_pt1 | contig 12873 bp, 8 predicted proteins | sample LinPmetageLP40_FD_15628 | JGI IMG/M metagenome (IMG submission 15628)
GTAACTTATGAAAGAGGCAATCAAATGCCAGGACCAAACAAGGAGATTATTTCGAAAGGAGTCAAAAGAGAAATTTTCTTTTTTGAAGTATTAAATGCAAAAGATGTTAAAAAAGAAGGAACCTTTTATGACGTTCTTAATGCTCAACCAATTTTAATAACTCAATCCAATACAAACGGTGAATTTGAGGTATTTATTAAAGAAGGAATATATACTTTGTTAACTAAAGAAGATAAAGGATTTTATGCTGCATTGCTCGATAAGGACAACAATCTTAACCCAATAGTAGTTAAGGGTAGCAAAACAACTGAGGTTGTTCTTTTGATAAACTACAATGCATATTATTAGGGGAAAGTGACTCGTAAAGCTTTTAATTTAATAGATACCCCTTCACATACTCCTCCACCCCCTCTTCCAAACTATAAAACGGCATCTCATATCCAATCGATCGAAGCTTGCTCATATTGGCTTCGGTAAAGTATTGGTATTTATCTCTGATATCTGCTGGTGTGTCTATAAATGAGATGTTTTCTTTAACCCCCATTGCTTTAAAAGTAGCTTTAGTAAGATCGAGGAAAGTGCGTGCAGTGCCACTTCCTAAGTTGTAGATACCTGAGTTCTTGCGGTGATGCATAAGCCAATAGCATACATTCACAACGTCTTTAATATAGACAAAGTCTCTCATTTGACCTCCATCAGTATAATCTGGGTTGTGTGAGCGAAAAAGCTTCATAGCTCCTGTCTCTTTTATTTGACGATAAGCATGTAGTATTACCGAAGCCATACGGCCTTTGTGATATTCATTAGGGCCATATACATTGAAGAATTTCAGTCCAATCCAAAAGAAGGGTTTTTCCGATTGAGCTAAAGCCCAGACATCAAAGTCTTGTTTGGATTGACCATAAGGATTTAGAGGTTGTAATTTGGGAACGTCAGCTTCATTGTCATCATAGCCATTCTCACCCAAACCATAAGTCGCTGCAGAAGAAGCGTAAACTACAGGTATTTGATAATCAATACACTTTGACCAAATGTCTTTCGTGTATTGCGTGTTCATTTTGTTCAGGAGGTCTGTGTCGAATTCTGTAGTGTCTGTTTTAGCTCCAATATGGAAGATAAATTCTACTTCTTCATAGTTTACATCCAACCACTCAAAAAAAGCGTCTCTATGAACACGTTCTTGAATAGTCTTGCCTTCAAGATTTTCATTTTTTGCAGGAGTATCAAACTCATCAACAGCTATTATAGCGTTAAAATTCTCGCTGTTGAGTTTGGCTATCAAGCAGCTACCGATGAATCCAGCAGCCCCTGTTACAATGATCATAATGACGTATTTTGAATTGAAATAGAACTTACTCTACAATAGACTCTTCTTCTCCCTCTTGTGCCATATTGAAGTGCAGTGTGAACCTTAAAGTTTCTTTGAGAGGGTGGTCTTGCTCGCTAGGAACTAAGTATGCGAAATCAATNCCGAATACTTGATATCTAAANCCAAGNCCTAAAGTCAAGTATTTTCGATTTCCTTTGTCTTTACTCTCACTGAAGTACCCAGCACGAGCAGCAAAAGTATTGTTATACCAATACTCAGCACCAAGGGCAATGATCACTTCTTTGATCTCTTCACTAAACCCACCTGGCGCATCTCCAAAAGAGCCAAACATACCGCTTAATAGACTTTTATCATTACTAGTTTCGGTAGGTGTAGGAACCATAAGTTTGCTAAAATCAACGGCAAAGGTAATCGCATTAAAAGGATCAAGATTTGTTGTGATCGCTGAACCAAGTCTAAGATTAGTAGGAATAAAATCACGATTATCTTCATCAGTATAGGTTAGTTTCCTTCCTATATTAGAAATGTTCGCTCCAAAAGCAAGGTTAGTATTTTTACCACTAAGCAAAAGATCTTTGGTATAATACACTGCAATATCACCGGCTACACTATTTCCNGGNCNNGCTTCTGTCCCATTACCAGCGGAGTAAAATCCAGTNAGGTTAGAGCGAATGAATCGAGCACCAATACTCATTGATAAGTTTTCCGTTAGCTTACGTGCGTATTGTCCAGCAATCGCATATTCTCNTGGATCAAAAAGTGTTCCTTCTTGACCATTTTGTGTAAAGAAAATTTCGCCNAAATCGAAATATCTCATAGATAATGAGAAAGCTTCTTCTTTTGATATCTTATAGTATCCAGAAAGATAAGAAATAGACATATCTGGCACTAGCTTGCTAAGCCATGGTGTATATGAGAACGAAGCACCATATTGGTTATCTAAGAAGACCAACTTGGCGGGATTCCAATAGGCAGAATTTGCATCAGGAGAGATGGCAACTCCTACATCACCCATGCCCCCGGACCTTGCATCAGGTGATATGGTTAAGAATGGAACAGCGGTAGTAATTATCCTTTGACCAGATTCAGCACCTATTACAGAATTAGGATCAGTCTGACCGTTTACAGTTAGTAATGAACCTAAAGAAATAATTACAGTTAGTATTTTTGTTTTAGTTTGTGCCATATTCTTATTAAATAACCCACGAAGGTAATCAATTCGCGATAATTAATTTTTGGAATTTTCGATTTTTTACTCCTTTTGATAAGGAACGCACTGAAATGCCATAAATGTATATCCCAGGCTCCAATTTATCCCCATTTTGTCGACTTATATCCCACTCCGCAAATTCGACAGTTTCGTCAATATTGACCATATCAGTAGTGCTTTGCGTCAATATTCCGCCATTTGGCTTGTATATGGTGAAATCTATTTCTAAATGATCTCCAGAGAAGTTGTGACTAAATCCGAATGTAGTATTTGAGTTGACAGGGTTTGGGTAGTTGAACAATTTGGTGATAATCAATTCTGAGGCATTCACATAGAAATTGATGGTCTGCGAAGCTACATTATTATGAACATCAGATGCATGAATCGTTATGGAATGTTGACCAGTGGAAAGGTCATCAATCGGAAACAATACCCATCCAGCCTTATATGTGTTTTTTGATGCATTATAATATTGACTGATATCAAATGAAGTGGAGTCGTCCAGCACGGCTTCTATGCCTCCTCCAATGCCAAAATTGGAAATATTAATTCCACTTTCATCTTTTAGCTTGACGAATAGCAAAATATTACTCCCTATTATTTGTTCTTGGGAAGTGGTATCATTGATAAATAACGATAATTCAGGAGCGGAATCGTCAATATTGACAGAATTGGCACTCCCCCCGATAACCACCTCAGTATTTGCCCCATTAGCATCTATTTCATTGTTGATGTCTTGAGCATATATGCTTATTTTCCCTTGCCCTAACTCGTAATTGATGCTTTTTGGAACGATGAATTCTGAATTGAAGATTCCGTTTTCTATAGTAGCATATCCTTGAAAAATGACATTCTCCCATTCTCTGTAATTGTACACTGGATTTTCATTGCCAAGTGTCTGAAAAGAACTTTGCTTTTCAAATACAGTAATTTGAGCCGTTCCTTGAAAATTTGCAGAATTGCTTACATACCCATGAATTTGAACTTTAGACAGTGCCTTTAGGGTGTCAATATCCCCTTCTGATGTAGTAATTTTATCAATAATTATGTCCTTTTCGGGATACGAAAGCGTCATGGATGGGTCTCCGAGTAATGAAAAATTGCGATTTGAACTGCCATTTAGGCTCTCGTTTTTAGTGCCAATTAATACTTCTCCTAAAGTTGGATAGCGTCCATCTATTTTTTTGAAAACATTCTGATAGAAAGCTTTATTGAGTAAAAAGTTAGACCCAGAACTAACTGGTCTTCCTGTAGTGATTATAGCAATGCCACCGCCAAAAGGGTTTAACACAGTTCTCTCCCCACCAGATGTTCGTGCAGGATCATCATGCCGCCCAAATTCACAAGTTGCTGTCACAAAGAGGGTCAATTTATCTTTGTTAGTCCATGAGTCTACCATGAATAGATCAAGAATGCCTTCTTGTGTCCAGCCACTTTCACCTCCATGGCCTGTAAAGTTCATTATCAGTGCTCCATTGTCGATTGCCGTGTTTATGGCTTCATTGACAGTTGGCGCAACAACTCCTGATGGCCTAGACACTTGCTCATAGCTATCTAAGAATATTTTTTTGGTGTTGAACGAGGAATAGGTAGTATCTGAAAATATCGTAAGTTGATCAGCTTGTTTATGATGTAAACTACCTGTTAGCTCACCATCATCCGCCACGAAGTAAATATTGTTTCTCCAGTTCCCAAACGTATTTGCGTGACTGTCATAATTGATCAATTTATCAACCACTTCTTGTGCCTGCTTAATAGTGGTAATGGGCAATCTGCCCACTCCAATATCTAAGGTGTGGTCACCAGAAGCATTTTCTATCCACTCACCTTCAGAATTTTCCAGAAAACCGAAATAGTCATCTGAAGAATAGGTTTTTAGTGGATGAAGTGAATTCCTAGACTGGTAAGTTGGAACAAAATTGGTGTTGTTATTCTTCACATCTTTGAAGTCGTACGAACATTTCCCGAACAATAGCAAATGTTTGAGTGTCCCCTGATCGTAATAGTGTTTGGCAAGATCGCGAATAGCTGTTGGGTCTTGAGACCCGCCTGAAAATTCGTTGAAGACCTCCTCAGTCGAGGTCACCAAAACATCAAAGCCGTCATGTTGACTTCTGAAGTCAGCCAACCTTTGCGCTTCACCCATGAAATTGGGATGAGCGACAATTAATATCTCAGGTGATTGTGTTCCCCTGAGGTTTTGATTGGCAATAGGCTCCATTGATATTGGGAAATATGTAGAATTGACATTGAATATGACATATTCCTTTATCTCCATAGTAGAAACCCCGAAAAAGCTAATATTTCCTGAGATACCGTACTCTTGGTTTTTAGGGATATTGGAGTTGGTAACATCCCATATATGTAAGCTATTGTCTGCGCCTTGTAGCTCAAACGTGGTGAAAGGATTGTCCAAACTATTTAGGGATCGAAAATTGAACTGTTCATTGCCAATCTTTAGCATTCTCTCCGCTTGAAAAATGACGTAGTTTGTATACCCAATAGATCGATCTGAGTTATTCTTATTATAAGTGATGTTTACATTCCATTCATCTCCGTTACTGCTGACTTGACTAGTTTGGATTTCGAAAGTTTCAACATGCTCTCTTCCCTTTAGCCCATATTGATAAGTGGTAACACTTGAAATTTCCTGATTGCCCAAATTGACGTCATTCAATGCAACGTCAAAACTCGATGTAGCATATGATTGTGCCATAACTGAGGATGTGATTTTGATGATACCATTAGACGAAAGATTCGATACAATGAAGGGGTAAGAGTAATTGGTCGTAACATCAAATCTGTCACCATACCATTCTCTACCAGAGATTAACAGATTGGTTTTATTTTCTTCAAAGGTCTTGTAGTAGTCATATGTATTGATCTTAGGGAAACTACTTCCTTGATTTGTTTCGGAAGTTGTTCTCAAGCCTAGCGTGTTCCCGATGGTTAGGAAGTAATGGGCAGACTCCTCATAGGGATGATTTTTGTAAACAAGCTCTCCAGTACTACTGGAATCAAAATAGGTACTATCTATATTTGTGGCATAGAAAAGAACGTAATCATCGCTATCAAAGCTTCCGTCATCCTCTCCAGATACTTGGATTGCATTCTGAATTAGATCAACAGGCCGATTTGCGTTATTACCTTGTGGAAGAATCTTACCCCCATTTCCATAGATTTGGATATGTTGTGGGTTTATGTTATCAACATCTATTCCATGAGACTTGAGTAGATCATAGTCGAGTTTGTAAACACCATGTTTGTCAATAGTGATTTTATACCAATTTCCAGATTCGAGTATGGAAGACTGAGCATAAGAAATACCGTTCGCAGCCAGCAGCAACGTGATGAGAACAAAGGTATAAGTAAGATGATTTTTCAAAGATAACTAATTACAGTGAGTAACGATAAGAAAACAATGTTATTGCAAGAAATGTTCTCTACATTTAATTATGATTACTTAATGCATTGTTGATGACAGAAGTAACAATATAAGCCATTATTATTAGAGGAATAGACGCTATTCGAAATACTGCAACTAAAATAAGGCTCAGCACAATAAATACCCATCTAGCTTCATTTCCAGACCACCCCAAGGATTTGAATTTTAATGCTAGCATTTTGATGTCTGCAATTAATAACCAAGAAAAAATTAACGTGTAAATGATTAATGAAATGATCAGTAGTTCATTGGATAATATGTTCGATCCTTTTATCATAAATGGAAATGCAGAGACGCAGATGGCATTAGCAGGTGTAGGAAGCCCAATGAAAGTATCTGACTGTCTGGTGTCAATGTTAAATTTTGCTAGTCGTACAGCAGAGAAGACAGTAATGACAAACGCAATGTAGGGTAGGTGTTGATAGTTTGAGCCTTCAGTACTTTGTGCGTTGAGAATCATCTGAAACAAAATGACTCCTGGCAGCACCCCAAACGTGACCATATCAGCCAATGAATCGAGCTGTTTGCCAATTTCTGAGCTTACTTTTAAAATTCGGGCACTGAAGCCATCTAGAAAATCAAATAAGCCAGCTAGCCAAATCATGGCAGCTGCGTATTCTAGTTGATTATTAAAGGCCAGAACGATACCGATACATCCTGAAAATAGGTTAAATGAGGTAAGCGTATTCGGAACTAACTGTTTGATTTTCTGCATACATTAGGGGATAGCGCAAAATGGGTTTGATACTTTTTCTTCACCAATCGTAGTCGTAGGTCCGTGTCCACAATAGACCGTTGTGTTATCAGGAAGTACAAACATCTGCTCATGTATACTTCTGATGAGGGTGTCAAAATCTCCACCAGGAAGATCTGTTCTACCAATACTTCCTCTGAAGAGCACATCTCCACCAATACAGAATTTGTCAGATTTGCTTACAAAAGCAACATGACCCGGTGCGTGTCCAGGGACGTAAATAATGTCCAATGTACTATTTCCAAAGGACAGCGAATTACCTTCTTCGAGAAATTGTTCGGCAGAGGTTGGCTCAAATTGAGGGAAACCATAGTTAGGAGCATAGGTCTCTACTGCCTTAAGCGTAGCCTCGTCATTTTTGTGGATGTAGAGCTGTACTCCAAAGGTGTCCTTGATGAATTTATTGCCCAGTACATGATCAATATGACAGTGTGTATTGATCAATTTTTCGACTTTCAAGGATTCTGAATTGATAAAGTCAACCAAATCTGATTTTTCGAACTCTTCATAGCAACCTGGGTCTATTATAATACACGATTTTGACTCGTCATAAAGCACATAAGTGTTTTCTTGGAAAGGATTGAAAGTAAATGACTTGACTTTTATCATGGGGAAGGCGTATGATTTCCACAAATTTGTATTAATTATTGATAATATTCAAAGAGAACAAGGATCATATGCAATATGACTACATGATTATAGGGCAAGGACTTGCAGGTTCCTGTATGGCNTTGCAACTTCTGCGCAAGGGAAAAAGTGTAGTTATGATAGATGAACCACACCCCAATACGTCTTCNATGGTGGCTGCAGGGCTTTATAATCCGATAACTGGGCGTAAGATGGTCAAGTCCTGGAGGGCTGATGATCTTTTCCCATACTTACATACTTTCTATAGAGAGATTGAAAAAGAATTGCAAGCGACATTTATTCATCCAATTAATATCTATCGACCGTTTATTGACTTAGAAATGCAGAATGAATGGATGGGTAAGAGTACTTCTGAGGAGAATGAATATTTCGTTGAAAATGTCTACCATGAATCTAAACACCCAGAAGATTTGTTTGATGAATACGGAGGGTTGGAGGTCAAGAAGTCTGGCTATGTTGACTTACCAGTGTTTATAAAATCTGTAAGGGCACGACTTATAAAAGAGGGGCTCTTAAAACAAGGGTTGTTTGATGAAAGCAAAATGACTATCGAGAAAGACGCTGTGAAGTACGATGGATTTGAATGCAAAAAGATGATCATCTGCAATGGGCGAAAGGCAGCAGAATCGACATTATTCGGGTGGCTTCCCTTTAGTTTGGTGAAAGGAGAGATACTTGAGGTTTTAGTGCAAAAATCACAAAGTGTTATCTACAATAGAGGTGTTTTCATCTTGCCTAAAGAAAATGGCATATGTCGGGTAGGAGCTACTTATGAACGAAATGATCTTACTAATAATGTAACAGAAAAGGGTAAACGGGCGTTAGTAGATAAACTAAATGCCTTATACAAGTGCGACTACAAGATTGCGGATCAGGTAGCAGGAATAAGGCCAGCAACTGCGGATAGAAGACCATTTATAGGAATGCATCCAGAATATCCGCATATTGGAATATTCAATGGATTAGGTGCAAAAGGTGTGTCACTTGCACCATATTTTTCCAAACAATTTGCTGAAGAGTTGGAAGGAGAAGGGCAGCTAGACAGCGAAGTCAATATTAATAGATATAAATCCTTATATTAGAAGCTACAGAAAAGAATTTTATGAGAAGAGGAGTTTTATATATTTTGCTAGCGGTATGCAGTATGACTGCTGTGTTTGGGCAGCAATCTGGGGAGACATTTGGAAAAAATAGAATTCAGCATAAACGATTTGAGTGGAAATATTATAGCTCGGAAAACTTTGATATATATTTTTATGAGCGAGGAGCAAAGGTAGCTCGAAGCTCCATTGATTATTTGGAAGAAGAGTTTGAGAAGGTTACTGACCTTATAGGATACCTTCCTTACGCCAAGACTAAGATATTTCTTTACAATTCCGTTGCAGATCTTCAACAAAGCAATATTGGACTCAGTGATGCCAAATACGATATCGGTGGGGAGACCAAATTTGTAAAGTCGCATATAGAAATAGCCAGTCCCGGCACTATGGATGAGTTGAAGGAAAAGTTGGTGCTTCGATTCACGCAATTACTCATCAATGATATGCTTTTTGGTGGAAGCCTAAAAGACATGTTCCAAAACACCTATCTATTAAATTTGCCTGACTGGTTTGTTGAGGGGATTTCTCAATATGTTGCAAAAGGGTGGAATGAGGAGATGGACGACTATGTTCGTGAGCTAGTCGCATCAAGGGATGTTAAAAAGCTAAGAGCATTCACAGGAGACGATGCAAAAATTATTGGACATTCTATCTGGAACTTCATTGCAGAAAAGTATGGAAGAAGCAATGTCTCTAACATATTGAACTATACTCGAATTATGCGAAATGAGGAAAAGAGTATAACAGTAACAGTAGGAGTCGGGTTCAAAACATTGATTAGTGAATGGCAAGAATATTATCGTCAGCAAGCAGATGTAATGAAGCCGAGTTTTGTAGCCCCAGCTTCTGATTTGTTATTATCAGGGAAAAACAAAAGGTCAATATACTATACACAGATAAAAATAAGCCCAGATGGTCAACGCATAGCCTATGTGACTAATAATAAAGGAAAGTATAGGGTTTTTATACTCACGCCTAGTACTGGTGTAGAACAAGAAGTGTTTGATGGAGGGTACAAGGTCATCAATCAAAAAATTGACAAACAGATCCCAGTCATCGATTGGTCAGATGATAATACGCTAGGTATTATCAATCGCAAGCAAGGCAAGCTATATTTTTGGCTATACGATGTAGCTGGGAAAAACAAATTTTCAAGAGAGCTCAGACGATTAACCAATGTCAAATCATTGGCTTTCTCTGGCAATGGCAAACTGGCGACTGTAAGCGCAGATGTCAATGGACAGAACGATATCTATTTGCTAAGCACTAGAAGGGACCGTACCAAGCGACTAACAAATGATGGGTATGATGATATCACGCCATCTTTTGTGCCTGGAACTAATGTGATTGTATTTAGTTCTAACAGAATATCGGATACGATTAATGTGAAGAAGAAAGTGAAATACAGTGAAGTCAGCAGTAACTTCAATTTATATCTCTACAGCCTGGATACCACTAAGAACGTATTGAAAAAGGTGACCAACACTTTAGCTAAGGACTACTATCCGTTTGCCAAAAATGCTAATGAAATATATTATCTGAGTGATCAAAAGGGCGTAACAAACCTACACAGCTATAATTTAAGTGATAAAATCTATCAACAGATTACCAATTATCAATACAGAATGAGTGACTATGATTTAAACTTTGATCAACACCAGGTTGCCTTCATTATGAATAACAATCTTAGGAGTTCACTGTATTTGGACAGTGCTTTCAATGATCAAGCAAATAGGTTTACCCCAACTAATGCGCGCAAGCAACTCCTGCAGGCTAAGTCAATCGTAAAGAGACGTGCCGAAATAAATGAAGTCAAGAAAAATGAGACTAGGGCGGATAGCGTTTTAGCCTTGATAGACACAGTCAGATTGGATAGTGCTACTGTGGAAGTGGAGACTGATATCATAGACACAGATAGCTTTATATTTGATGAGGAAGTACTGCAAGCTCCAGCAGATAAAAATTCATTTTTATCACAATACCGAGCGCTTCAAGTCAAGGAAAAAGTAAGAGGACCTTTTCCTTATCAGAATAAATTTAGTGCTGACAACTTGGTGACCTCGTGGGTAATCGATCCACTTCGTGGTTTTGGAATATTGTTGGAAACCGAAATGAACGACATGTTGGAAAATCATTTGATTAAGGGAGGGGCAATGTTCACAACTGATTTCAAGAACGGGGATGTATATGTAGAATATAACTATTTGAAAGAGAGAGTTGACTACTCAGCGTCCTACGAGCGTAGCGTGATCTTTATGGATTCACCACCAATTGCTGAACGATACGTGAAAAATACTTTTCAGTTAGGAGCTTCTTATCCATTCAATATTCGAACAAAATTATCTGTCAAACCATTTTTTACCGAAACCAGATATGACGATTTGTATCCATTCTCATCTCCAACCTCTACTTCATTTCAATTTGATAAAAGCGTGAAAAATAGTTTTGCAGGAACTAAAATAGAACTGGTATATGACAATTCTGTTGTTAAAGAACTTAATCAAAAAGAAGGAGCGAGGGGGAAAATCAGCTTCACTCATCATGAAGGGCTAACAGAAAAGAAGTCAAGTTTCTCAAATATTAGTGTTGACTTTCGTCATAATCAAAAGATCCACCGGCAGATTATATTGGCAGGGCGCATTTTTTATGGCCGTTTCTTTGGACAAAATCCTCAAAAATACTTGTTAGGTGGTATGGATAATTGGCTATTTAATGAAAGTGAAATTCAAGAGAATAGTCCACTAAATCTTGCAAATAGTGAAGGAACAACAACTAGAGGACCGATTAATAGCCAATTGCTGTTTACGGAATTTGTTACAAGTCTGAGAGGATTTGACTATGGCGTGCTTTATGGTGAAAATGCTGTTGTGGCTAACCTCGAATTACGAATTCCGATCATCCAGTATTTCCATAATGGACCGATCTCCTCTAATTTCTTTCGAAATTTGCAATTTACAGGCTTCTATGATGTAGGGTCTTCATGGACTGGAAGCTCTCCATTTAGCTCTAACAATACAATAAGCTCTCGAACAGAGAAGCAAGGTGCTTTCCAATTTACAGTAGTTGATCATAAAAATCCATGGTTGTATAGCTATGGAGCTGGACTCCGAACGGTATTATTAGGGTATTATATGAAGTTTGATGTGGCTTGGCCAGTAGAAAATTTCATTGTGAAGTCTCCTCGACTTTTTGTGACTTTAGGATTTGATTTCTAAAGACTTTATCTGTTCTATTACCCCAAATCAATGATATTGATTAGTTTTGTCTCATAAAGAAACAAGATAAGCTAATATGCTGAAATCAATGACCGGATATGGAACAGCTACCATATCCAATGATGAAATAGAGTTAAACGTGGAGGTGAAGTCCTTGAATAGTAAATTCATGGACGTGGGAGTAAGAATGAGTAGAGCAATTTCTGAAAAGGAAATCGAGGCCAGAAACCTGATCACCGACAAACTTGTGAGAGGTAAGGTAGCTGTCAATATTGAGATTAAGAAGAAGGGAAATGAGTCTTCAATAAGTTATAATGAAGACCTGTTTGAGGACTACTATCATGAGTTGAAGAGGCTTGCAGACAAAGTGGGGGAAAGCTCTCAGGATATTTTCAGGCTAGCGGTACAGTCACCAGAAGTTACCGTCAGTCAGTCTGATAATGGTGAGTTGGTTGAGTTGTGGGATGGTATACTAAAGCAAGGACTGATTGCGGCCATTGACAAATGTGATCAATACCGCATAGATGAAGGCAACGTGTTGAAGGGTAAGTTAGTAGGTTATATTGCAGAGATTCGTGAGCAACTCAATGAGGTAATAGAAGTGGACCCTCTGCGAATTGAGAAAGTCAAAGATCGCATTTCAAGCAATTTAAGTTCAATTGTCGGGGAGGAAAAAATTGACCAGAACCGTTTTGAACAAGAATTGATATACTACATAGAGAAATTGGACATCAGTGAAGAGAAAGTCAGGCTAACCAATCACTTGGACTATTTCATGGAGGTGATCAACTTGCCACAGTCTAATGGTAAAAAGCTTGGATTTATAGCTCAAGAAATTGGCAGGGAAGTCAATACCATAGGCTCTAAAGCGAACGATGCCGCCATGCAGAAACAAGTAGTGGTGATGAAAGAAGAGCTCGAGAAAATCAAAGAACAAGTTCTTAACGTCCTTTAAAGAAAATCATAGGTATCCCCAATTACCAATGAGCCCGTTTATTCAGATTCCCGTTTACGCGGGAATGACCTAAGAAACCAACAGAATCCATCTGCGCAGGCCTTGCTTCGCCATAGCTTCGCGAAGGAAGCAGGAATCTCTAAAGCACAAAAAAGACTCCATATAGAGCCTTTTTTGTTTCTAATACTTTGAAAAGTTTATCCCAACTTGAAGGTG
>JGI24005J15628_10001407_pt1 | contig 12873 bp, 12 predicted proteins | sample LinPmetageLP40_FD_15628 | JGI IMG/M metagenome (IMG submission 15628)
AACTCAACCTACACCACGCAGTACTTGCACATGTCGCGTATCGCCTCTGGTATGAAGCCAGGGCAAAAAGTGAAACAAGGTCAAACAATCGGATATGTCGGCAGTACGGGACTCGCCAGAGGCAATCATTTGTGTTATAGATTTTGGAGAAATGGTGTTCAAATAGATGCACTACGTGTGGATCTCCCTCCTTCTGAACCAATTGCAGAAACACATGTTTCCGAATTTGAATTGGCGCGAGATCATATGACCAAGCGACTAGACAGTATCGCATTCCCAGAGCAAACGGCAATTTTACAGGCAACCCTATAAGGCACATGTCAAATAAGTTGACCGTCTATATTGCCGATGATCAAACCCTGTTTAGAAAGGGAATGGTGAGACTTTTGAAGTCGTTCTCATACATCCAAGAGGTGAAAGAGGCGGCCAATGGCAAGGAAATAATCAAATTAGTAAAGGCAGAAGCTCCAGATGTCATCTTGATGGACTATGAAATGCCCGTCATGGATGGCAAAGAAGCAAGTGCCTACATTCTCGCTCATTTCCCAGGTGTGAAGATCATCATGCTTAGTTTTCATAATGAAAACACCCACATTATAGAAATGATACAAATGGGAACGCACAGCTATTTGCTCAAAAGTGCTGAGCCCGAGGAAGTTGATAGGGCAATTAAAGCGGTCATTCAAAATGACTTTTATAGCAATGAATTGATCGCATCAGCGATGAGGCAAGGCTTGGTGAAAGCCTCCACTGCCAAACCAAAAATCACTTCACTTTCAGATCGTGAAATTGAGGTGCTGAAACTGACCTGTGAGGAACTTTCCAGTAAAGAAATTGCTGTGAGACTTAATATCAGTGATCGCACCGTACAAAACCACCGGGCGAACTTGATTCAAAAATTAGGTGTGCGCAACACCATCGGTATGGTTAGATTTGCCTACGAACATCATTTGCTCGATTAATCTCTCATTTTTCCTTTAAGTATCTTCACTTATTTTACTAGGTAAATTTACCTATAACGCATGCCATTTATCCTTAGTCAGGATAACATTATCTCCTGCTATTCAATAGATTACGATTTCTCGCCATTGTCTTGACCCAGGCAAGTTGATTTTAAAATATCTGTCATTAGATACCTTTAATGTACGAAAGACACAAAACCATCCGAATCATGAGACCATTAGCCCTTATTATCAATTCAAGCACCGAGAATACAAACGAAATTTCAAGTGTGCTAGAAAATTATGGAGTTGAGGTAATGAGCGCATCGAATGGGCTAGAAGGTCTTCAGTGTCTATACAGCACAAGTCCTAATATCATCATTTGCGATTATGACCTGTCATTGATCCATGGTACAGACGTCATCAAAACTGCCAAAAATTTAAAACGATTGAAAAATATTCCGTTCATATTTACAGCGGAATCACCGAGTCAGGAAGCCATGGTCACTGCCAATAGCTTAGGAGCTGATGCCTTTATCTACCAACCTGTCTCCACCTGCAACTTGATCTATACAATCAAAAAACACATTCCAACCGAATTATTGGAAATTGCCTAGTTTATCAATAAACAGCGCCTTTCTTAGGGGTCTTTTGATAATCAAGAAGGCATCAAAAATATGGTATATTCATCGACAATTTAAGAATGTTCGTCATTTACAGATTCTTGCAAATTGATCGAAAATGGTGCTATTTATTAGGGCTGGTGTACACCAAATATACTACAGATTGAACATCTGCCACTCACAAAAAAGGATTCAAATACACATTTAAGGAATTAAAATACCCAAGGTTGGGTATTGCCAAATAACCTCAAAAATGCTATTATAGGGATGGATTCAATGATCACTATAAAGAATGGACAAGTTAATCAAAATAGCCATCTCACAACTCGGTCAAAAAGAAATCAAAGGTGGGCAACACAACATGAAGACTATAAACTATGCGAAAAAAGCAGGATTCGCATGGGTCAATGCTAATGAAACCCCATGGTGCAGCTTATTCATCAATTGGTGTGCGCAAGAAGCAGAACTTGCTGGCTCTGGAAAAGCAAATGCAAGATCCTGGCTGTTGGTAGGTTTGGCTGTAAGCAATCAAGAGACCAGTGATATCGTAGTATTTTGGAGAGTCAGTATGGATTCATGGCAAGGTCATGTGGGGATTTTCTTGGGATTCTCGCAAAATGGCAAGCGCGTTTATTGTTTAGGAGGGAATCAAGGGAACCAAGTTTCTATCTCAGCATACTCAATAGATACGCTTCTTGGCTTTAGACGACTAAAACAGTCAACTATTGTTACATTGCCTACGAAAATTCTTAAACCAGGAGATACCGGTGATTCTGTTAAAGATCTTCAAAATGCACTGAAACTTGCAGGCTTCGATTGTGGCACATCTGATGGAGACTATGGTAATAAAACAACTGACGCAGTCAAAAGATTACAATCAACAAGTGGCAGGCTCATGATTGATGGGCTATTCGGCAATCAGACAAAAAACTATTTACTAGAAATTCTACAAAGCTAATTCCTATGCTTAACTCCCCAATATTAGATATCGCCATTGGACTGTCCTTCCTCTACTTCTTGATGGGACTTATCACCTCATCTCTTAATGAGATGATCATGATCAAGTTTGAATCCAGACCAAAAAAGCTAAAGCACGCAATTCTTAATTTTCTTGAAAATGACTGGAATGGGATTGGAGAACAGATAATATCCAGTCCGTATGTCAAAGCTTTGAAGAAAAAGCCCAACGGTTTCCCCTCTAAAATCCCTGCAAACGCCTTTGCTCAAAGCATCATTGATGTGATCAAAGAAGGGGATGATCTCCCAGATGATATCAATGACATAAGAAAGAAAATAAAATCCAGTACTATCATCTCCGGTGAGGCTCAGACGTGGGTCTTGGGCATTCTTGACCGATCTTATGGGAAGGTAGAAAATTTCTATCTAGGACTAGAATCAGCCTATGATGAATCTATGGATCGTGTGAAAGAATGGTATACACATCAGGCCAAAAGATGGGTTTTTGTAATCGGATTGCTGCTATCGATCATCTTGAACATTGACTCAATTCACGTGATCAAAACACTGTGGAGCGATGAAGCAAAGGCGAAAGAACTCGCCATGTTGACTGAACAATCTCTCAACAACATAGAGCAAGACAGTACAAATAGTGGGTTTATACTTAGAGATGAGAAAGGGCAGGTCTTGTATCGCTACACCACATCAGACAGTCTCTCCACTCCAACGGAACTCAAGAAGAATTATCAACAAGAAAAGACGAATATTCAACATACTACAGCAACTATTAAAGGACTCCCCATTCCGATGGGCTGGGATGCGGACAATCTATTGGAAGAAATAACCAGTCCGAATATGATGGGACAAATCAGCAGAATTCTAGGGTGGCTGATGACCGCCATAGCTATCTATCTAGGTGCGCCTTTCTGGTTTGACTTACTTAAGAACATTGTAAATGTCAAACAGACCATTAAGAAAATGAAACCTCAAACCTCCTCAACAAAATAACCAACCTATGAAACAATTAATAAGACATTCCTCCCATCTGATTTTAGTACTAATGATGCTGGGCTGCAAGGTTCAGTTTGTGCCTGAGTATAATGCTGAAATAGCTAAGCAGATAGATGCCACTTCTAAAATGGTGGACAAAATGTATTTAGAGATGCTAGAGACCACTACTCCCGAGCAGCGGGATTTTTCAAAATTTGCAAAGGCATATGTTTCAGTAGAAGTAGAATTGAATTCCCTATTAAATAAAAACAAAATCAGACCACTCAATGAGCATTCTATCAAAATAACCGAACTCACTTTGGCAAAATGGATCAAGTATAAAGAAGAGCATAAGCGAGATTTTGAAAATGATGGAAAGTACGCCAGTGGTAACATCAAAATAAATCGCATTTACATCAGAGACTTCTTCAATGCCATGATTGTCGCAGAAAATGCAACTAAAATTATTAAACAAGAACAAAACCAATAACCCTATGAATTTTGACCTAAACGAAACGTTAGCAAATATGCTTGGCGCCATCAAAGGTGCTGTATCCGATAACTGGGGTGAAGTCAAATCCACAGCAAACCAATTTATCGACCGTAGAAAAGAACGCCTTGAATTGCTCGCAGAATTGAGATTAGGACAAGAAATTACCCAAGAAAAATTTCTTTCCACTCTTGAAGATGAAAAAGACCTGTTGGAAGCGGAACTTCACGCCATCGCTATCATCTCAAAAGCGATTGCACAAAACGCAGCCAACGCAGCTATAGATGTATTGAGTAAAGCTGTCAAAGCCGCACTTTCAGCTGCCTTATAGATTTATAAATAAACTTACAGTCCTTGATCATAACATTACAGACATGTCAACTAACCTATTCACTCAAAATGAGGTCATTACTCCGATCATCGAAAAAGCCAAAAAGTTAAAAACAGAGGGTGTCCAGTTTTCAGATATTGTAGATGCCAAAGGCAATCAATATGTAGACCTGGTACAAGAAGGTGGTGGGGTACTCGGTATTGCGCTGGTCGGATATACATACGTATTGGAAACCGCGGGTATCCGATTCTTTAGCTTGGCCGGCACTTCTGCCGGAGCGATCAACACCATGATGATGGCTGGACTTGGAACAATAGCCGATGCCAAGTCCGAAAAGATACTTAGTGTTTTGAGCAAAAAAGATCTCTTTGACTTTGTAGATGGAGACAAAGCGGTCAAGAAACTTATCAACAAAGCGATCAAAAAAGAAGGTGGGCTTGGTTGGTCTTTAGCCTGGAATGGGATCAAAATTTATAAAATCCTCAAGCGCAAGCTTGGCTTGAACCCGGGGAGTGATTTTGAAAAATGGATCACCACAGAGCTGAGCAAAGCCGGAGTCGATTCTCTCAAAGACTTGAAAGCATTGAGAAAGCAGTTGCCTGAAGGCTTGAAGGATCGTAGAAACGATGACGCTGTATCCAATATAGAGGCGAAGCTTGCGCTGATCACTTCGGACATCACCACACATACCAAAGCGGAATTTCCCAGAATGGCGGAACTCTACTGGAGTAATGTGGATCAAGTATCTCCCGCAAAATTTGTGAGGGCATCTATGTCTATTCCATTCTTTTTCGAACCTTTCGAAATTGACAACTTACCCAATACAGGAGATGAGAATAATCAAAAATGGGATGACTATGCCCGTTATTATGGTCCTGTCCCCGCCAAAGCAACATTTGTAGATGGTGGCATGCTGTCGAACTTTCCAATCAATGTATTCCATAGAGAAGATGGTGGCGTTCCACGCATGCCCACTTTCGGAGCGCGGCTAAGTGCCTATCGAGACGGATATAGTAGCACGGACAACTTGTTGGGAATGAGTGGCGCGATGATAAGCACCATGCGCCAAATTCATGACTATGACTTTATACTCAAGAACCCAGACTATCGAAAGCTAATTTGTCGGATAGATGCCGATCAACAATTCAATTGGTTGGACTTCAACATGACTTCAGAAGAGCAAGTCAAGTTGTTCAACCTAGGCGCTCAGAAAGCAATCACATTTCTTGAAGGATTTGACTGGGAGGCATACAAAGAAATAAGAGCCAGTTTGAAGTAATTGTTACACAAAATTAATGCACAATATGTTCTTAGATACCCATGTACGTTCGGTAATGAAATACGTCCACCTCAAGAGAGACAACCTCTGGAAGTCATTTGGTGGTCAGATATCCATCGTTGCGCTGCTCAATAACGTGATTGGGATTCCAGCTTTCTCACAAGCAAATATGCGAAGGCTTGCCAAAGGCAATTTTCAGATTATATTTTGTGAATTGCATTCGCCAGCGCAACAAATCGTCTATACCAGATATGATGGTCCTATAGGAGACATCGTTGATGATGCAGTAAATAAGATCTGCTTCGAGAATGTGTTGGGTTTTTGGAAAGGAATTGGAGGCAGTGGGGAAGACAACAAATAGACCACCATGGACTGGAAGCATCATAGTTTTAGCCCAGTTTGAGACCAATAAATCTAATTAATGTCTATTATTGCTTTTTCTAAAGGTGAAAATTATGGAAGACAATAAAATGCTAAATTATATTAAAGATGTATTAGAAAATATGCCAATTGGCTGGTTGAACACAACAACTCATCGACTAGATATTTATGATGAAAAATTGGCCAAAACTCAATTCTTAGAACAGTTTGAAACCTTATTTAATAACAATAATTCTGAATCATCAGCACTCAATGAATTACCCACTGCTTACGACTATATTCGATTAGGACACCCATTATCCTGTGTGCTGGAATGGGGAATCGCTAACTTATATAATCTAAAGCCAGAAAATATAATCAGTTTTTCATCACAGACGATTCCTGTCTTGGCAATTCTAAGGGGGAATTTATTAGCTCATAAAAACACCCAAATCACTTATACAGATGAATTGCCAGATTCATTTGATGCTGAAGTGCTGCGCCATGTTTATGGTTATCAATTTGAGCTCAATCAAGTTGAGAATGTAGATGAAATTTCTGCATTTGACGGCAGTACCATTTTCATTTCACAACAAGAAGCCTGCCTGTCGGCAGATAGGAAATTAAGTAATAATGATCTCACACCAAATATTGACTTTTATATCAATCTTCATGCTCAGCTCGGAAGTATCTTATTAGTGAATGGTCAACAAAATGAAAGTTACATCTCAGAGATTCAACATGTCCGAAGAAGAGAGACCATTGCAATGACACCAGCCAATTGCCTTGTTGTTTTAAAGTCGCTCATAGAGCAGTCTGCTTTTGATCATAAGAACAGTAATATCGAGGCAGACAAGACCAGTGTAATAGATTCCATTACAGCCATTACCGGGGCACCTACAAAGGCACTCGTTGGTTCTAGTGGGCTGTCCATTCAATATGCGATTATGATGGGACTCGTGCACGATACGCTAGAAAGCCATAAAGGAAAGGCAATCAAATTTGTTGTTCCTCCAAATTGTTATGGTGGAACAAATGACCAAGCCAGAAGAGTTGCTGCGTGCATTGACAATGTGGAAGTGGTGGATTTACCTGTTGATGGTGACAACGATATGGTTCAAAGTATTGACACCGTTTTAGCTAAAATAGCTTCCGAAGATGCTGTGCCATACATTATCGCTGAAATTCCGACAAACCCTAGGGTTGAAGTGCCGGATCTTATAAAACTGAAAGGAGTCTTGAGTCAAGAGCGTACAACTGCTTCTGGTGAACTTGCTATCGATCCTGTTTTTATTTTAGATCAAACCTTTTGTCCCAATGTGCATTTTTTAGGTGATCATGAGATACTCTCAGGGCTTAGAACTATCTCCTATGTGAGTGGATCGAAATTTCCAAGTGGCGGACAATGTACTGCGGGCTACTGCGTAGGAAATAAGAAAGCTGAAGGATTGATGGGCAATATAGAAATGCACCTGAGACTTTGCGACAACGAGGCTACAGATCTTCAAATGAAAATATTGGCAAAACAACTGCCTTCCATGAATCAAAGAATTCATGATGCTTATAAGAATACACGTGAATTTGTAAACTTCATCAACGATACTTTGCCAGCAGCGAAAATAAATTTTGTTTCAGAAGAATTGGCAAAACAAGGTTTTACCCCGTCCGTTTTTTCATTAGATCTTCCAACTAAAGGCAATACTGATGAAGAAAAAGAAGCTTATAAAAGGGATTTGAATCATCAATTAATCAATTTAATGATTACAGAAATCCCCAATGAGAGTAAGTACTGTGTGAGCTATGGGCAGTTAAATGGATGTTATTGGACAATACCCGCAACATCTACTCAAGGGACGACTAAAGAAGGTGACAAAGATTACATTGCCCGTGTAGCACTTTCTGCGAATATGGATCTCGAACTTCACAAAAAAGTCTTTTTAGATTTTATTGGTGAAATTTGATCAAGATGGAGGCTGTGGGAGTCTCTCCTACCACCCTCTAAAGAAGTTTTGAAATATCAGACTCTTGATCATTCAGTCTTTGCATACCACAAACAAGTACACCTCATCGTGTTTTGAATTCCTCAGTATGTAAACGAGCTTAACGTGCAATCATACACGTCAACACTACTTCTCCTCCACCATCTCTGCGAGTCCTTCTATCCAAACCTCATCATCATTGAGACTTGCAACTAAGTCCCATGCTTCGCCTCCTGCTTCGATAAACTCCTCTTTGAAAGTCTCCCCGACTTCTACAGTCGTTTCTAAGCAGTCTGCAACAAATGCTGGAGAAAAAGCCAACACCTTTTTAATTCCTTTTGCAGGAAGATTCTTGAGCACTTCATCGGTATATGGCTTGATCCAAGGTGTTTTACCCAGTCTTGACTGAAATGTAGTGGTGTACTTAGATGCGTCTATTGCTAGCCCTTCTGCGAGCAGTTTAGAGGTTTGTACACATTGGGCACGATAGCAATGCTGGTTTTTAGAACTATAGTGCTCACAACACTTTCCGTTTAGCTGACAATATCCTTTTACCGAACCTTTGATAATTTGTCGTTCTGGCAATCCATGATAGCTGAAGATGACATGATCATATGTCGTATCAGACATCATCTTTTTCCCTTTGTTGACAAACCCTTGGATATACTTCGGATGATCCCAAAACTTGCTGATGTATTTCATATCAGGAATAACTTGCCAGTCTTTGATCAAGTCACTCACTTTTTCTATCACCGAGCCTGTCGATGCTGAGGCATAATGTGGGAATAGTGGGATAACCGTCATTTCTCCTACTTCAGCGGCCTTCAATATCGCCAAACCAGCAGCAATACTGGGGTTTTGATACCTCATCCCAAGTGATACCACATAGTCATCACCCAACTTCGTCTGAAGTAATCTCACCGCATCTTCTCCATAGTATTTCAAGGGAGATCCTCGCTCGTCCCACAATCTTTGGTATTCTTTGGCTGATTTAGGTGAGCGGAAAGTGGTAATAATCAAATTGATCAATAGCCATCGTTGGACATAAGGAATGTCTATCACGCGCCAGTCCATCAGGAATTCGCGCAAGTATTTCCTCACATCTGATACCGCAGGGCTATCGGGTGTCCCCAGGTTGACTAATAAAACTCCTTTTTTGATGTTTTTTGCTGACATGAATTCTTGGCTTTTTGTGTCGCTAAACTAATATAATGTTATAAAATTATTTCTCACTATATGGCATTAGCCTGCCATACGATAAACCCATAAATTCCAAATCGCAAGAATCTGGTCAATGAGTAGAATAAATAATATTTGAAAGGATATTTGAATACCCCTACGGCCATCGCAACTGCCGAAAAAGGAAGTGGAGTGAGCGCTGCCGCAATGACTAAAAAACCACCATACCTCCTTAGATTCGGTTTGTATTGCGCAAGATATTTTTCCTCAAAGGTCTGAAATAGTGGCAACACGCTACAAGATGATCCTATGAAATATCCCAATACACCCGCTCCATATGACAGTACGGATAGGAATAGAATGTTCAAAATGTAGTAATCTGTCAGCCCTCCCTTGAGCGACCATATCATGAATATTTCTGGTGGTATAATGCCAAAAATCACTTCTGAAAGAATAAAGATAGTATAGACGAGTATTGGTCGATCATACATCGCTTCGATCCACGAGGGATTTAAAGTGATGTATTCCCGTGCCGCAACAAATATGAGTATCAATACGGCAAACCAGATCATTCCCTTAGCCAAATTATTGACCAAAAACAGATATCTCGGTTTCATTCTACGCATCTAAACTTACTTTATTGGGCATCGCTCAAATGGCTTAGATTCATCAAAAAGTTTGCGATAAGTAGCGTGGGTCTTGTTGACATATCCACCAACTTGCTCAACTACGCGCATCATTTTAGGATTGAAGTCGCCTATCCAGTTCATTTCGAGATCATAGTAGCGTGGATATTTTTCCTGTACCATTTTGGCTGTGGCTATGACAAGTGCCCCTTCTACGCCTTTGCCATGGTGCTCTGGTACGACTCCGAATACCAGCCCAAACATTTTATTACATGTCTTTCTCCATTTGTGGTACAAGAACTTGATCTTGCCTATGGCATTTAGCTTACCATTCATGTATTTGAATACCTGATTCATTTCTGGAAGGTTGATATAAAAAGCAATTGGGTCTCCATGATAATACCCAAACCAGATGATCTTTTCATCCATGATTGGTTTGATAGACTTGATGATGGCTTTGGATTGTGGCCCGGTCATCTCCGCAACTCCGGGAGTTGATGCCCAAGCCTTGTTGTATATGACACGAAAATCTTCGGTGTATTTATCCAAATCATTGGCTTTCAAGTGCTCGAATGTGTATCCGGGATCTTCAAATATCTTATCAGCCTTTTGCTGAATACGTGGATGAAATGGATCTTTGATTACGCGTTTGTAGGTGAACTGATTGAAGTAAATCTGAAATCCGTACGCTTCAAAAAAATCTTTGTAGTATTTTGGATTATAATTACAACAGTAGTTCGGTTCCTGATCAAATCCATCTATCAATAACCCCCACCATTTGTCGCGATCCCCAAAATTGATAGGACCATCCATGGCTTCCATTCCTTGATCTGTCAACCACTCCTTTGCCTCATCGAAAAGCATAAATGCACCTGACTGGTCATTGATACATTCAAAAAGCCCTACTCCACCAGTTGGTTGGTTATTGTCCTTATTTGCAGTCTTATGATTTACAAATGCCGCAATTCGCCCTATGGTCTCTTTCTTTTCGTTTTGGAGAAGCCATCGCTTACACTCTCCATTTCTAAAGGTTTTGTTTTTCTTGGGGTTGAAAAAATTTTCGATATCATCATCTAATGGCCGCACCCAGTAAGGGTCGCCTTTGTATAATTTGATGGGAAATAGGAGAAATTCTTTTGCTTCCTGAGCGTTCCTAACTTCGATTACTTGCATCTACCTTTCTGTTATAAAAAGAAACCGCCAAAGACGGATCGATAAAACCACTGTGAGGCATAAAAGTACTTATTTTATTAAGTATCAGCCCCTCTCGTGAAAGAAAAAATATTGGAATTATTTGTTGGGCAATGAAATATGAAATTTTGTTCCTTGGTATTGTGTACTTTCTAATCTGATCTCTCCACCCATTTTGATGATGGCATTTTTCACAATATAAAGACCTATTCCAGAACCTTCAGAAAATTCTGTCGCTCTATAGAACATCTCAAATACATGAACCTGAAGGTCTTCTGCTATGCCGATGCCATTGTCCTCAAAATTGATTTCCGCACTTTTACTATCAATTTTGATGTGGATCTTAATATATGGATCGTCAATTTCAGGGTTGAGATATTTGATGGCATTGGAGATCAAGTTTCTTAAAACTTCCGAAACCCTCCAATGATCATTCACGAATGCCGTACTATCAATAGATATTTCTCTTTTGATGGTATCCGCGCCAGGCAAATAATCCAACTCTTCAAAACTATCATGAATGATTTGATTAAAATCAATTTTCGAATTGACCACTTCCACATTCAAATTCTTAGAATGACTCAGCACATCTGCTATAAATCTATCAAGCTGTGTAACGCGATTTTCGATCAAATCAATATACTGTTTGAGGTCTGCATTGTTGCCTTCCAATTTGGCCAGATGAATAAGACCAAGTGTTGAGGACAATGGAGCTCTCAAATCATGAGATACTTTATAGACAAAGTTGTCGAGTTCCTCGTTTCTTATTTTCAGTTCTCCTTCTACATTTTTACTAGCAGTGACATCTACATATATACCATACACCGCTATTACTTTATCTTTCAATTTGACAGGGAGACCATAGATCATCACAGGGACAAGTCGACCATCCTTGGTTTTTCTCGTAGTCTCTATTTCTTTGACTACTTCACCTTTGGTAATAAGTCTGGTCAAATTGATAGATTCTCCTCTGGACTCTCGAGGGATTATCAAGTCATTGAGTTTCTTTCCAAATGCCTCATTATTATCATATCCAAAGATTCCTTCAAACCCTTTATTGATTTGTATGACTCTTCTCTTTTCATCAAGCAAAACGATACCGATTGGCACATTCTCGAATAGCTGACTGAGAAGCTGCTCACTCCGTTTGAGTATGCCTTCGGTATTTCGATTCTCTGTTACATCTCTGGCTATCACCTGAATGGCTCGCTTTCCTTCGTATTTGTAAGGAATTCCTACAACCTCGACAATCACCTCTTTACCGTCCATTCGGACGAATTTTTCTTCCACCATCGGAGCAGTCTCTCCATTGGTGTAAATGGCCGACATCCGTTTCTTAGATAGTTCTTGGTGATCCTTATGAATAAAATCCAACGCATTGCGACCGATCAGTTGATTTGAATTTTCTGCTCCCAACAGTTTCCCTGACTGTTCATTGGCAAACACAATTTTTCCTTCACTATGAACAGTAATCGCCAATGGCGAGTGCTCTATCAAATCGCGGTACCTGCTTTCACTTTCTGACAAAGTATGCTCATTGACTTTCCTCTTGTCAATGTTTTGAATAGTTCCAGTAATCCTTAGTGCTCTTTTTTCATTCCATTCAGTGACTTGTCCCCTGGTATGTATCCATTGCCAGGCATCGTCAATCGTTCTTACACGCATTTCAATATCAAAAAACTCAGACTGTCCTTTGATATGTTGGATCATTTCATCGCGAACAAGTTGCCGCTCATCCTCATGCACGCGATCCAACCAAAGATTATCTGTAACTCTTAGTTCTTCAAGATGGTAGCCAATAATTTCAACAAATCGATCATTCGTTACAATTTCACCCGTATTGAGATACCAGTCCCACAGTCCTAAGTTGCCACCTTGCAATGCCAGGTGAAGCCTCTTCGCAGTGATCCCTTCATTGATAAGTGCT
>JGI24005J15628_10001409_pt1 | contig 12846 bp, 11 predicted proteins | sample LinPmetageLP40_FD_15628 | JGI IMG/M metagenome (IMG submission 15628)
TTGCCTGAGCTTATATAGAAGGCTATATCGATTATTTTTGATTTTAGTATCATCAGTATTTACCATCACTTTTTCAAAGAAATTATTTATTGGTGCATTTAAAATTACTAAATGTTTTAATGCACTTACAAAATCATTTTTAACTAAGCATTGATTAATTTTTGGCTCCAGATTCAATAAGACTTTATGAAGCATAATTTCTTCATTCTCTATTAGAAGGCTTACTTCAACAGGGTTGTTGGTAATTTTGTCTGCTTTTTTAAGAATATTAGATACCCGTTTATTTGCTGAAGAAAGTGTGTCAGATTCCTTAAGTTTTATAAACTCAGAAATTGCTTGCAAGCGTTCTAAAATATCATGAATTTGTGCAGGCTTTGAAGATACTAATGCATCTACCATCTCATTGGAATAACCAAGGTCTTTTAGGTAGTTGAATAGTCTTTCATAAAAGAAATTAGTTAAACTTGCTCTAGCAGAATCATTTTTATCCAAGAAAGCATCAATTAATATGTTTATATTGATTGGTAATTTTTTTTCAGTGATTAATCTTATTAGGCCTATGGCATTTCTTCTCAAACCAAAGGGATCTTTCTCACCGGTTGGGATTTCATTAATAGAAAATAAATCAATCAGTGTCGTAAATTTATCTGCAATTGCAAGCATAAAACCTAACTCATCTCTTGGCAGTGAATCATTGGAAAATCTTGGCTTATAATGATCTTCGATCGCATTAGCAAATTTTTTATTTTTATTTTCATTAAGTGCATAGTAGCGACCCATTATTCCCTGTAGTTTTGGAAATTCACTTACCATGAGGCTTAAAAGATCTGCTTTAGAAAAAAGACATAATTGCTCTAAATCAATATTAAATTTTAAATTTAAACTTTTTGTTAAGTATTGTAACTTCTTAGCCACTCTCTCTGCCCGATCATTTTGTGATCCAAGCTTGTTATGGTAGATAACGTTTTCAAGTTTTTCACAAAAAGTCGATAACCCCAGTTTTTTATCTTCATCATAAAAGAATTCTGCATCCGCTAAACGCGGTCTTATCACTTTTTCATTTCCATGGGTAACTTGATCTGAATTTTCTGGTGAAATATTTGAAACAATAATGAATCTATTTGTTAAGCCACTTTTTTTATTAAAAATAGGGAAGTATTTTTGGTTTGTCTTCATCGTTAATGTAAGGCATTCTTCTGGGATAGAAAGAAATTTTTCTTCAAAGTTACCAATCAGAATATTCGGCATTTCGACAAGAGATGTTACCTCATCAGTTAAGGCCTCATCTTCGGTAATATAAAAATCCTCACCAAGCTCTGAAAGAGCTACTTTTATATCGGTTTTTATTTTAGTTTTACGTTTATCAAAACATGTGATCACATTACCTTCAGTCGCTAAAGTTTCTTCATAATCGTCTGCGTGTTTAATTGTGATAATTTCTTTTTTTGATTCAAACCTATGGCCCAATGTTGTATTTGATGAGGAGCAACCAAGAATACTTACATTTAATATTTGCTTTCCATGAAGCACAATTAGTCCTCTCATTGGCCTAACAAAATTAACGGATGTCCATCCATCTTTAAGCTGATAACTCATAACTTTTTTTATGGCTAATTTTTGAAGTGCATTCTTTACGATGTCACCTAAACCATCTTCAAGTCTAAAACCTTTAATTTTTTTTAAAACATAAATAAATTTCTTGTTGTTTTCTTCTATAATCTCAAGGTCTTCTGTTTTAATTGCCTCATCGATAGAACTTAATTTCTTTATTAATGGTTGTGTCGGGTTATTATATTCATCAAAGCCTATAGAATAAGGCATCAATTTAATCAGCCTTTCTTCGTCTTCTGCTTCCTTTATTACTGATTTAATGTTTACGGCAATTCTTCTTGGGGTAGCATAAGTTTGAAAATCACTCGTATCTATTAAATTTTTGGAGAGAAGTTCTGATGTTATGGTTTTACCAAACTGATCACTTAAACTCTCGAGAGAGTCAGGCGGTAACTCCTCTGTGAAAAGCTCTATTAGTAAATTATCTTTAACCACTTGAATCACTTTTTTTGTCAAGTTCACTTATAGCTTCTTTCGCATGATTCTTATCAGCCATTGGAAAGCCTAATTTTTTTCTGCTTATTAGGTATGCTTTTGCCACATTTCTAGAGATATCTCTTATTTTTCCAATATAGTCAGCCCTTTCGGTGACGCTTATGACTCCTCTTGCATCTAATAAATTAAATGTATGGGCTGCTTTTAAAACTTGCTCATAAGCAGGCAATGCTAGATTCTCTTTCACAAGGTTGTTTGCTTGCTTAGCATGTGACGCAAAAGATTTTAAAAGAAATTCACTGTCACTAAATTTAAAGTTGTAACTACTCTGCTCTTTTTCATTTTGTAAAAAAACATCGCCATAACTAATTCCATCTGTCCATTGAATATCGTAAACACTGTCTACATTTTGAATATACATAGCGAGCCTTTCTAGACCATAAGTAATTTCACCAGTGATTGGCTTGCAAGTAATCCCACCTACCTGCTGAAAATAAGTAAATTGGGTGATCTCCATCCCATTTAACCAAACCTCCCATCCTAAACCCCAGGCACCAAGTGTCGGATTTTCCCAGTCATCCTCTACAAGACGAATATCATTTTTGTTAAGATCAATCCCAAGGCTTTGAATAGAGGACATATAAAGATCAACTATATTTATTGGTGCAGGTTTTAATGCAACTTGAAATTGATAATAGTGCTGCAGACGATTTGGATTTTCTCCATAACGTCCATCCTTTGGTCTTCTACTTGGCTGGACATAGGCAGCTTTCCAAGGCTCAGGTCCAATCGATTTTAAAAATGTAGCCGTATGTGATGTTCCGGCACCCACTTCCATGTCATAGGGTTGAATGATTGCACATCCCTGTTTGCTCCAATATTCCTGAAGCTTAAAAATAATTTCTTGGAAGTTAAGCATTTTTTTTAATTTTAATTAATTATTATCGTATTTTACTTTGTTTCTTAATCACAGCAAGAAACTTACCAAATAATTTTTTTCGAAAAAAGGTAAATGAGATAATTAAAAAACATAGAATTAAAATTGGAAAATGACCGTATTTAATAAATGGCGTTCTACCATTAAAACCTTGTACATTTTGAGTAAGTGACCCGCTTTCAAATTGGGGTAGTCTATTGATGACCCTACCCTTTTCATTAATAAAAGCAGTGACTCCAGTATTTGTCGCTCGAAGCATCATCCTTCCTGTTTCAATTGCTCTTGCTTGTGAAATTTGTAAATGTTGCTCGGCAGCAATTGAATGGCCGTACCAAGCATCATTACTCATATTTAATAAAATATTTGCACTAGGTAACTGGTTAATTACTTCATTCCCAAATACATCTTCATAGCAAATATTTATTGCTATTTTTTGCTGATCAAAATTCATAGGGAGCTGCCTTCTCTCGCCCCTTGATAAATCATTAAATGGCATATTCAGTAAATCTTCATATACGAAACCAAAAATACTTCTCAGTGGAACATATTCGCCAAAGGGGACTAAATGATATTTCCTATATTTCTGTGATCCATCTTTGCCAAATGAAATAGCAGAGTTATAAATATAACCTTCATCTCTTTCGATGACGCCTAAAATTATATTTCCACCAATTTTTTTCATATGTCCTTTAATTTTATTTAAATAATTTGATGGAATATATTCAAGTAAAAGTGGTATCGAAGTTTCAGGTAAAACAGTCAGTGGAGAATTACTTTTTAAAATTAAACTCTCATACTTATTTAATATTTTTTTAATTTTAGTCTGATCCCATTTTTCATCCTGTTTTACATTGCCTTGCAACAATGTCACCTCAATAGGTTCTCCATTTGGCTCTGTCCATTCAATTTTTTTTAGAAAATGACCTCCACCCCAAATAATAATGATTAAAAAAATTATCCATAATCGTTGATAAGTTTTATGTAAAAAAAGAAATATTAAATGCGAGTTTAATATTAGAAGAAAGCTAACACCATAAATACCCATAATAGGAATATATCCAGCCAAAGGACTACTATCAACTTGAGAATAACCTAGAGTTAACCAGGGGAAACCTGTAAAAAACCAGGAGCGAACCCATTCAACTAGTGTAAAAATTGCTGCTACGAAGAGAGGCTGATTTTTAAATTTTGGAAAAATTGAAAGAGATAGAAAAAAAAGAGATAGAAATAAACACAAGCTAAAAGTTGAGAGTCCTGCTGCTATTTCTGGCATACCCCCAAATTTTTGAAGGCAGATATATATCCAATAAATACCAAAAATAAAAAAACCCAATCCAAAAAATATACATTCCTTAAGAGGCAGATTATTTTTTTGGATTAACCAAAAAAATATGGTGAACGCAAGAGGAAGGATGAGATAAAAATTAAACGGAGAGAAACTTAAAACTAATAAACCGCCAAGAAAAAAAAAGAATATATTTAAGACTTGTTTAGATAGAAGGGTCAAAAGTGTACTATTTAAGGTTGCAAAATAGTACTTTAACCTTAGTTGCTAAGCTTGTAAAAAACTAAAATAAGCTATCAGGGTTTTTAGTATCGAATTTTTGACCCTCAAAATTTGAGTTTTCATCAACATCATTTAAGAATACAACCGACTCAACGTATCCATCAATGATATCTAGTTCGGTAGTAGGAAAGTAATTTCCATTTCCATCAGTATTAAGGTTATGGTAATACCATGAACTCGCTATTACCTCATTAGATGATTTCATCTTTAAATCTAATTTTTTAGCTGGCTCACCAATCAGCCCAACAATTTCTTCTGGCTTTAAAAGTCCAATAACATTAGCAAATTCAAGATAATCAGTAGGCATTTCATCGATGATTAGGTTGTTAGGATCAGCATCAGCAGCTTCATTATCATTAGCGAACGTGAATGAAAAACAAAATATTGAGAGTAAAGCGATAAAAATTTTCATAAATTTTCCTATTAAAGTTAGTAGAGTGCTAAATATTTATTTAAGTTCCACATTTTTCTTTGGCTCAGAAATGTTAATCTGCATGGAGTGAATTTGTCTGCTATCAGATCGTATAATTGTCACATCTAAGCCATCAAATGAAATTTTTTCTTCGTTTTCTGGCAAATAGCCAAATTTATGAGTTACCAAACCGCCAATCGTCGAAAAATCATTGTCTTCATAAGATGTTGCAAAGAAACTATTAAAATCTGAAATTTCTGTTGTTGCTTTAACACGAAACTGTCTCTGGTTTTCTTCGATAATATTGCCTTCCGTTTCATCATAATCAAATTCATCTTCAATATCACCCACAATTTGCTCAAGCACATCTTCAATTGTAACCATGCCAGCAACACCTCCGTGTTCGTCGGCAACAATTGCGATATGATTCCGCTTCGTTCTAAATTCTTTTAATAAAACATTTAATCTTTTAGATTCCGGGATAAATATTGGTGGCCTTAAAATATCTCGAATTTCAAACTCATTTTCAGATGTGAGCTTAAGTAAGTCTTTAGCGAGGAGAATTCCAATAATATTATTAATTCCTTCCTCAAAAACAGGAAATCTCGTATGAGCCGTCTCTATTACAAATGGAATAAATTCATCAGGCTTCTTCGAGATATCTATAGCGTCAATTTGTGACCTTGGTCGCATAATATCTCTGACTTGCATATCTGAAACATTTAAAACACCTTCAATCATCATTAATGCATCTGCATCAATCATGTTTTTATCAAAAGCTGACTTTAAAAGATCACCAAGTTGTTTTTTATCTCTTGGTTTTAATAGAAGGTTTCTTAGTTGAGATCCAATTTTTAATCTTTTTCTTTTCATAAATTCAACTATTTATAATCTTTATATGGGTCATCAATATTTAATTTGCTTAATATTTTTCTTTCTATTTTTTCCATTTTATCAGCATCTGTATTATTTTGATGATCATATCCTAAAAGATGCAAATATCCATGGATAATAAGATGTGTGTAATGATCTCGGATTTTTTTATTTTGGGCTTTTGCCTCCTTCTTTATAACGGGATGACATAAGACTAAATCTCCTTCAATTGGATCTTCCAACATTAAAAAAGATAAGATATTTGTAGCTGTATCTTTATTTCTAAATTGTTTGTTTAATCTTTGCGATTCATTTTCACTGACAATTCTGAGAGTAATTTTACTTTGATTTTTGGCTACAAAGCTCAACCATTCTTGGCATTGCTTTTTTGTTATTTGTTTTCTTTTGTGAATTGTATCTTGGATAAATATAGAAAATGAATTTTTAAACTTCATTAGAAATATTAAAGTTTAAATTTTTCATAAGCATTAATAATTTTTTGCACTAAAGGGTGACGAACAACATCAACAGAAGTAAAAAAAGTAAATTCGATACCTTTAACAGATTTTAAAATTTCTTGTATTTCAATGAGCCCACTCTTTTGTGATTTTGCAAGATCAATTTGAGTTACATCACCAGTAATCACTGCCTTTGTTCCAAAGCCGATACGGGTCAGAAACATCTTCATTTGTTCGGGCGTTGTATTTTGTGCTTCATCAAGAATTATAAAGCTTTGATTAAGTGTCCTTCCTCTCATATAAGCTAAAGGGGCTACCTCTAATATGCCTTTATCAAACATTTTAGTGACGTTGTCATAACCAGCCAAATCATATAACGCATCATATAAAGGTCTTAGGTATGGGTCTACTTTTTGTGCAAGGTCACCAGGAAGAAAACCTAGATTTTCTCCTGCCTCAACTGCAGGCCTTACTAAAACTATTCTTTTAACTTTTTCTTTATTGAGTGCGTCAACGGCAGAAGCAACTGCAAGATATGTTTTTCCGGTTCCGGCAGGGCCAATACCAAAATTGATATCATTGGCTTGAATATTGTTAAGATAACTAACTTGCATAGGCGTTCGACCTTGTAAATCAGTTTTTAATGTATGAAGCTGAGGTGAATCCTTTGTATTACTATTTTCTTTTTGGTTCATCTCTACAAGGCTTAATTGAATATCTTCAGGTAAGATAGCTCTTGTGGCTCTTAGATAAATGCTTTCAAGCAACTGAGATCCTAGTAAAATTTTTTTTTCATCTCCATTTAGAACAAATAAAGAGTTTTTTCTACTTATTTTAATATTTAACCCAACACTTATTTGAGAAATATTTTCATCAAGTGGGCCACATAAGTTCGCCAGTTTTTTGTTGTCTTGTGGTGAAAGATTTAGTTCTGTTTTCATATTCTTAAATTAATTCTCCAACAAGAGATTTACCTAAAATTTTCATCACTTTTACATTTACAAATTTGTTTAATAAATCTTTTGACTCTTTAAACTCAATAATTCTATTATTATCAGTTTTTCCCAATAAGACACCTGGTTTCTTTTTTGAAAAATGATCAATCAAAACTCTATGTGTGGTGCCAATCATTTTTTGTGTGTGACACGCACCTTGTTTGATATTTAATGACTGAATTTCATGTAAGCGCTCAAGTTTTTCTTCGTCCATCGTTTCGTCTTTAAGATAGGCTGCTGGTGTACCTGGTCTTTTACTATAAATAAAACTAAAGGAGTAATCAAAATCAAGCTCGGTAAATAATTTTTTGGTTAAATTAAAATCACTAGTTGTCTCAGTAGGAAAGCCAATAATCAAATCTGTAGTTAATGAGACATTAGGTAGTTTCTTTCTAAGTTTTTTTATAATCGATTTATATTCTAACGTTGTGTAGTTTCTCTTCATTGCCATCAACACTTTATCGGAACCAGACTGAATCGGTAAGTGAAGATGGTTGGCTAATTTTTTAATGTTTCCAAAACAGTCAATAAGGTGATCATTCATTTCATTAGGATGGCTAGTTGTAAAGCGAATTCTTTGCACCTCTTCAATTTCAGAAATATATTCAATTAGGGATGCAAAATTTGCAATTTTTCCACTATTCATAATTCCTCTGTAACCATTTACATTTTGGCCTAAAAGTATAATTTCAGATGCCCCTTGCATTGTCAGTTGGATAATTTCGGTGAGGATATCGTCTAGTGGCCTTGAGATTTCTTCTCCTCTTGTATAAGGAACGACACAAAAAGAACAGTATTTACTGCATCCCTCCATAATTGAAACCATTGCAGATGGGTGTTTACTATTTGATGTCGGTAAGTTATCAAACTTTTCAATTTCTGGGAATGAAATATCAATTTGTGGTTTACCTGTCACTTTCCTTAAATTAATAAGCTCAGGCAATCTGTGAAGTGTTTGTGGACCAAAAACAGCATCAACATAGGGTGCACGTTTAATTATTTCCTCACCTTCTTGACTCGCAACACAACCACCTACAGCAATTTGAATATGCGGCTTTGTTTCTTTTAGTTTTCTATATCTTCCCAAATCGCTGAAAAGTTTATCTTCTGCTTTTTCTCTGACTGAGCAAGTATTTAAGACAATTAAATCTGCATCTTCTGGAGAATTTGTTCGAGATAAATTCTTTTTAGACGCTAAAATATCTTCAATTTTTTCAGAATCATACTCGTTCATCTGGCAACCAAAAGACTTAACAAATACTTTTTTTGACATGGTGATTTAAAATGTTGATTTTATAATTTTGAATTATAACTTTTTTTGTATGCAAGACCTATGTATATAACATGTTTAATAGAGTAACATTTTGCTATGGATAACTTCCCAATATTTTTGGAGATTAAAAATAAACCTGTTTTAGTAATAGGCGGAGGAGATATTGCTTTAAGAAAAATCAAGTTATTGATTAAGTCGAAACCTAATATTAAAGTAGTGGCTAATAATTTTTGTGATGAAATTTTAGATTTAAAAGATAAGCATTCAATAGATATTATTCAAAAAGATTTTCATCCTAATGATATTAAATTTCCAATAATTATTATTGCTGCAACAAATAATAAATCATTAAATAAGCAAATTTCTCAACTCGGTTTAAAGAAAAAAATTCCAGTCAACGTAGTTGATCAACCCTCATTATGCACATTCACTATGGGTTCAATTGTTGAAAGGGGTTCATTAGTTATTCTATTTCTAGTAGTGGAAAAGCACCTGTGCTAGTTAGGCAGCTTAGAGAGAAAATTGAAATGATGATTCCCGATTCTTATAAAGATCTAGTGGATTTGGCAGGGAGCTTAAGGGATAAAGTAAAAAAAGCTATAAAAGTTAATAATAAAAGAAGAATCTTTTGGGAGAAATTTTTTGATGTTGAAAATATTCAGTCTTTTTTAAAACAAAATAAAACATTAGCCAAAAGATTTAATTCCTTACTTAGCAGTATGAAAAATGATACAGGAGAGGTTTATTTGGTTGGTGCGGGACCAGGAGAAAGAGACTTGTTGACTATAAGAGCTCTACATTTAATGCAAAAATGTGATGTTTGTATTTATGACAATTTAGTCTCGGATGAAGTGATTGAATTGGTTCGTCGAGATGCTGATATGATTTTTGCTGGGAAAAAAAGAGATCAACATACATTCAGTCAAGAGAAAATAAATAACTTACTAGTGAAGTATGCCAAAAAAGGTAAAAAAGTTTTAAGACTAAAAGGGGGGGACCCATTTATTTTTGGTAGGGGAGGTGAGGAAATAGCTTCGCTTATGTCACATAATATAAACTTTCAGGTCGTTCCTGGAATTTCAGCTGCGAATGGTGTTGCTGCTTATGCAGGTATACCTCTGACACATAGAGATTATGCCCAAAGCTGTTTATTCTTGACAGGTCATTTTAAGGATGGAAAAATTGATTTTGATTGGCCAAAACTAATTACAGAGAAGCAAACTCTAGTGATTTATATGGGTTTGCTTAGTCTACCTGATTTTATAAGGGAACTGGTTGGGCATGGTCAAAAGAAAACAATGCCTGTTGCTGTGATTGAAAGCGGCACCACAAATTCCCAAAGGGTTATAGTTGGCAATATAGGTAATATAAAGAGCAAGGTTACTCGCTTAAAGATTAAATCACCTGCGCTTATCATTATTGGTGAGGTAGTGAAGTTAAGAGATCAGCTTAAATGGTTCAAGTAAATTTATGCTCTTATGATCGGAATTGTAATTTTGGCTTCAAGCCCTTTATCTTTTTTATTTGAGATTAGCTCTAATTTTCCATCGTGAGCCTTTACAATTCTGTCTGCAATTGATAAACCTAATCCACACCCCCCTTCATTACCTCTAGCTTCATCAAGACGTTCAAATGGCTTTAATAACCTATCAAGTTCTTTATCAGGTATACCAGGGCCATCATCAACCACACTAATTATAAAAGATTCCTCTTTGAGGGTTGCAATAAGAACAACCTTTCCCTTTGCATAAAAGAAAGCATTATTAATTAAATTATCTAAACATCTTTGCAATGCTAAAGGTCTCAAATCAATAAAAAGTTTTTTTGGTATATCAATTTTTATATTTCTTTTTCTTAATATAAATTTTTGACCCATTCTTAAATGCTTCACTTGGATGTTGTTAAGAAATTTACCTAAATTGACTGGACTTTTTGGTTCATCTTCGAAGCCTCGAGCAAAATCAAGAAACTGGTTAAGAATATTATTAATTTCTAGAATATCCTCTTCCATACTCTTTTTGAGATCATCTGATTTTTCTGGAAGCATTTCTGATGCAATTCTTAAGCGTGTCAGTGGCGTTCTAATATCATGAGATACGCTTGCAAGTAAAAACTTTCTTTCTTGACTTGCTTTTTTTAAATTATCTAACATTTCATTGAAAGCGACATTCAAATCACTAAATTCAATTAAATTATCATGTGGAAGTTTTTCAGCAGATAAGCCTTTACGAACACTTTCGGCTGCTTCAATTAATCTGTTTAAACGTCTATTGATTCTCTCAGTTGTCATGTAGGAAGCAACGAGTGCTATTAATGCGATAATTGTTCCCCAACCTATCCAATGCCAAGGAAATGGCCTGTCTACAATTGTGCGGGGGATTACCACCCAAAATAATTCACTATTCAACTCAAAACTGACCCATATTCCTTCAATGGAAAAATGATTAATAGCAATAAGTGTTCCAAGTGGAAGTCTCTGGGCAACTTTTTGGATAACAATTTGGAGAAATGGGTCATCTGGTATTGGTTCAATTTGTTCAAAGAAATGGGCGGGATATATCCTGACATTTCCCATAGCTGAAAGCTCATTCAAAAGTTGAACTCTTTTATTCGAAGCTGAAGCCGCCATGGACGCTTTAGTAAAGTTTACAATGGTAGATATTTCTAGAGCTAAAGCTTCTGCTCGCGGTTCTCTTTCGTAAATATCAAATATTTTAAGGGATACGAGCTGAGTTGTGATCAATAATAATGCAATTATTAAAGAAATCCTGGTAAGGAGATTCTTTGGTAGGTATTTCAATTACTGAGGTTCTCCATCAGGATCAAAGATATAACCATACCCCCATTTAGTTTGGAGATATTTAGGTTTGTTAGGATTATCTTCAATTAATCTTCTAATCCTTGATATTTGTACATCAATACTTCTATCAAAAACATCCAACTCTTTCCCTTTGGCTAGTTGCATTATTCTATCTCTGGATAAAGGTTGTTTTGCATGATCGGTAAAAACTTTTAATAAGTCAAACTCACCTGCTGTAATAGAAATATTTTTACCTTCATGAGAAAGGCTTCGATTTTCTGTATTGAATTCGAATGAACCGAAACGAATGACTTGTTTTGGTGATGCAATACCTAAAGTTGTTTGTCTTCTGATAATCGCATTAATGCGCGCGAGAAGCTCTCTAGGACTAAAAGGTTTTGGTAGATAATCATCGGCTCCCATTTCAAGGCCAACAATTCTGTCAACCTCGTCCCCTTTGGCAGTTAACATGATAATCGGCACATTGATATTCTTAGCTCGATATCTTTGACATAAATTAAGACCTGATTCTTCAGGCATCATTAAATCAAGAACAATTAAATCAATAGAATTAGCATCTACAATAACATCGAGTGCTGAACCACCATTAGCCGTAAAGACATTTAAATTTTGATCCGTGAGGTATTTTGCAGTGAGCTCAAGTATTTTTGGGTCATCGTCAACAAGAGCAATGTTTGGTTTATTTTGAGCCATAGGTTAATTGTATGATTATATTAAGGTATATAATATGCTATAAAAGCCAAATCAGCATATTTAAATCGTTACAGTTCTGTTACAAATTGACCATTTATTGTAATATTAGGTTAACATTCTGGTAGCAAAATGATTGACCGTATAGAGAAAAGGCATTAACTTAATTTGAATAAAATTATTCTTTTACCGCTTTTATTTATGACCTGGCATGCCAGTGCAGAGGTTGACTTAATGAAAGTGAGAAGCACAAACTCAAATCAATCCATCGAGCTAGAAGAGATACATAATGCTCTTTCTGACTTCTCAAAATCAGAAGATAAAGTAAATATAATATATGAACAGCGAAGAAGAGAGATGCTTGAAAGTGTTGAAAGAAGGTTTATTTTATGTGACTCTGATAATAATGAGCAGTTAGACGTTTATGAAACTACAGTATGCCTTCCTCAGATTGCAAGGCAGTTTAGAAGGGTAGATACCGACAATGATAATTTAATTAGTTTTGATGAGATGGCTATTTTAGCAAAAGCCTATCAAGATAATATAAATTCTAATCAAGATGCAAATTCTCAGACAGTTAAAATTAACGATAAACCATCACCAGCAACAGCACAAAAGAAAAAAACTAAAACCAAAGAAATTAATTAAATTTCATTAAACTTTATCTTTATGAGTAGACTCAATAGTTAATGATTGAGATTACTTCAAATAACAGCTTTTTAAATTTAAAAGATGAGCTCTCGCAGTTAAACATTAATTCATCTTTTTTATCTT
>JGI24005J15628_10001415_pt1 | contig 12823 bp, 6 predicted proteins | sample LinPmetageLP40_FD_15628 | JGI IMG/M metagenome (IMG submission 15628)
ATTAGATACATATAAAAATACATTGGGATTTTCGATAACTTATATTTTATATGATGTTATTAACTTAATAAAAAAAAAGGATTATCAATTATTATTACATCACATTGTAATGCTAATTTCATTATCACCCTTAATTTCTAATAAAATATCAAGTTTAATATTAGTAAATAATTATTATGTTTATATATCTAAATTTTTTCTTTCAGAAATTACTACTATATTTTTAAATATTAGTTGGATATTATACAAAATCAAAAAAACTAATACTAAGTTATTTAGAATTAATACTTACATTTTATTAGTATTAACCTTTTTGATTAGGGTATGTTACGTAACTTATTTGAATCGTGAAATATATTTAGATAATATAAATAATTTCTTAATATTAACAATACCACTAACATTATTAAATTATTATTGGTTTTATCGATTATGTATAAAGGCATTAAGTTTTAATTCCTAATTGAAAATCTAATTATATAAATTGTAAGAACAATATTTTATCCTTCTTATAATATATGTAATAATTTTAATTATAATAATTAGTAATATAATTACTTGGTACATATAGATGTAATGAATATGAATTTTGACTATAAATATTTTCTATAGAATGATACCCAATAATATCATTAATATATGAAAGTTCATTTTTTTTAAAAATGTTAGTTTGTTTATAAATTAGTGTATTTGGTTCATATATTTTTTCACACAATTTACCTTCTAATACTTTAAATACACAACCATTATCAGAGTGGTCATGAATTTTTGATTTAGTTCCTTTACTCCAATTTATAAGTATTAAATCATAATCTACATTACTATAAATTTTGGTTTTGTTATATCCATTTACAAGAAGTTTTTTATATTTTATCCAATCAGAACCATTATAATTTAATAAAATATGAGATATTTTTTCAATATTTGGTGTAAAATTAGTATTTAATTGTGACACTAAAAAACTAAGATTCATTATTAAATTTAAGCAATATTTAAATAATATTTAAATCAATTTTTGTGACAAATTATAGTCCTAAATAAAATGTTTGTTCTCTAGGGTCTACACCAGTTGTATTTCTTTGTTTACGTGCTCTTTTAGCTTCTGTTTTATTTTGACGTTCTCTTCGTTTCCAATATTCTTTATCTCTAACCATTTTTTTTTGAGTTCTTATATTTTTACTCAAGAAATCTTTTCTATTAGATAGATAGTTTTGTCTAACTTCTAATGCCGCTTGGAAGTCATCACCACATAATTCCTTTAGCTTCATAATATCTTTTGTAGACCAATCTTCTTTCTCTATAAATTTAAGTATGGCATCTTTTGATGGCATCTTTCCTGATTTATCAATAAATTTAGAAACACATTTTGAGATATTCTTTTTGACTTTCATATTATTTACCTTATCCTTTGCTTGTTCATCTAAATATTGTTGTCTACGCCTAAGCACTTTTAAATAATTATTAGGACAGTTTTGTACTAATCTGGTGTAATTTATTGAACCTTTATGTAATGGCATATGAACAAATTTTTCGAATGCTTTTTTATAAGGCATTCTACCAAATAAATCAACTGCCTCTACTATACATGTATCAACAATTTTTCTATTTTTTAAATATTGTTTTGCTAATTTTTTTGCAGTTGTTTTTCTATTTAATTTTTTTTGAGCTATACTTTCCTGAAGCCGTGCTAGTGCGTTTCGAGTTTTTGATTTAGTGTGTGCTTTTTTTGACCAACTTTGTCCTATTTTTTTAGCAGATAAATCTTTTTTAGATGGAGCTAAAAATTGTTGGACATTATCAAGTGAAACATTCGATTTAGAATTTACATTGTTATCGTCATACGTTGTTTGTTGTATCCAATTATTTTCTTTTGCTTGTCGATTTAATTGACGTTTGTATCGCTTTAATTCGGCTTGTCTTTCTTGTTCTCTTAGTACAGCTGCAGCTGCTTTTTTTTTATTATTAGCTTTCATTCTTTTTAATGTTCTAGATGAACGCAAAGCACCTCTAGCATCCCAAAATGTATCAGAAGCTTTTTCCTTTAGTGTTTTACTGTTCCAAGACATAGCATTAGATTCATTGAACATACGGCGTGTTTCATTAGAACCTCTATCAAAGCCATATGCTAAATTTTTATCTCTAAAAACAGTACCTAAAACTGGTACGAATGCACCTACAGTTCCTATACCTTTAACTACTGAATGTGCTCCTTTTGCCACTGTTTTTGTTCCTTTTTTAATACCTTTTGCTAAACTACTAATTCTTGAACTTCTCCTTGACATTGTTATAAATTAAACATATAAAAAAAGTGTACTTAATTGTTAAAGCTATTAATTTTAATTGGTATAATTATTTTTGAATTTCTGGTACCCAATGTGTAGTTCTACCATCATCTGTTTTAGATTTTACGACTGTATACATATTATCATCTAATTTTCTATTATAAACTTTAAATTCAAATACAAATTTTCCATCCACATTATTTATATCCGAATAGTTACGTATGGACGCACCTCCCGCTTTAAAACTTTTTTTAGAAATATCTTTAGAATATTTAAAAACTAAATCTAATTCTGTATCTAAAATATCTTTAATTTTTCTAAAAGGTGAAATTTTTGATAAATATAGAATTTCGGCTTTAAGATAATTACCTATTCCAGAGATTTTTGATTGGTCCATTAATATTTTAGTGAGTGTTTTATTAGGGTATTTTTTGATAATATCTAAAAAATGTTTAGACTCGAGTTTAGTATCTGATAAAATATCAGGACCCAATGATTTCAGTTTTTTTTCTAAACTTTTAGGTTGATTACATAGTTTTAATGTACCAAAATGCCTTTGGTCTCTAAACCAAAAAGGCTTTGTATTTGTTATAAATTTAACATCACAATGTTTAGAATGGTCCAAAGTAAATCCACCAGACATCCCTAAAGTACACCAAAGACTCCAATTACTATTAAATTGAAACCAAATAAATTTACCTTTACAATTAATTTCTTTAATAGTTTTTTCAGTATCAGTTAATACTTCAAATATATTATATAATTCAATACCTTCTTTATATCTACCACCCGTAATTTCTATTTTTTTTAAAATATTATTTTTAAACGTTTTATTGAGTTCGCTGGTGATAGTTTTAACTTCTGGTCCTTCTGGCATTTAATAAAAATAAATATTTAATAATAATCAATTTTTATAATAATTTTATTTCTATTTAATATAATGAATTTATATGGGAGTTCTGATATTCATTCTTCTATATTAGAATTAAAAAAAAAGAATTTTAGTAATTTTAATTTAGATAAAATAATTCAATTAATTATTAGTTCTTCAGGATATAATGGTGATAAAATTAGGGATATTAGTATTAAAATATTAGAAAATTATAATAATTGGTTAAAAAAAAATGTATCATACACTATTGACGAAAATGTAACTCATAAAAAATTATTAATAATAATTAATAACATAAAAAAAAATAAATTTATAGAGAATTATAGTTTTATAGAATACTTTGAAACGATTATACGCTAAAAGTTTGATGCATTTCATTTTCATAACATAATCTCCAAATATTCAAAGGGCTTTTACGACCGGGTCTCTGAGCTCTACCCACAATCTGTTTATTTAGGTCATTATTCATAGCATGAAATATAATTAAATCTGTAGTATTTTCTAAATTTAATCCTGAACCAAAATACTTAGAATTAAGTAATAAAACTTGAATGGAATCCGTGTTCTGATTGTCTAATTTATAATTTTTAATAATTTTATTTATAGAACTAGAAGTACCAACTACTTTAGAATAATTAATATTTTTTGTATCTAGTGTTTCTTTAATATTATCAAAAGTTGCATCAAATTCTGAAAAAATAAGTAGTTTACTATTAATATCAATATTATCTATAATTTTAATAAAATTATCTATTTTTGTATTAGATTCATTAGTCTCCTTCTCCATTGGACATTCATTAGAAACTATAACTAAATCATTTGTAGTTATTTTTGCTCTACACATAGGACATCCATGATTTACTGACTGGGACAACCATATAGTAATACACTCAAAACAGAAAGTATGATTACAACATTTTGAAATTGTATTATTTTGTATATTATCATAACAAATGGTACACATATTAGAATTTGTAATTCTATCTGTTATAGAATTAATTTTATCTTTAATTTCAGAAATTTTTATTTTTAGTTTCATTATAGAGTCTTTTTTAGCCTTATCGGATGAAAACTTCATTTTTTGTTTACTTTCTAATATTAATATAGTATTATGTAATTTGGTTTCTAATTCATTAGTAAAAATTTTTATTAGATTATTGTCGTCTGTTTTAGTACAATCAATGGATTCTATTGCACCTTTTGTGTCTCCAGCATTTAATTTAATTAATACATCTTTTGGGATAATACCATTTAATATAGAAATAACAATTGGATTAGTGCATTCTATTAAATTAATACAGGGATCTGGTAATTTAAATGAATTAGATACAAATTCATCTTCATTTTTTAAGAAAATGTTAATAAAATCTGTATTATATGATTCTTTGAAAAAATTTTTTATAAACCCAGTTGTTTTAATACCATCTAAATATACTCTTTTAGTAAAACCATTAATCCAATCATAATTGTTATTAAATTCATTAGTAATAGGATTAAAATATTTTATTTTTCCATTAGGATTTAATAATGTATTATACGATGAAGTAATGAACCAATAGAAAGTAGATTCAATTTCAGTACATGCTGGAATATTTATAGAATCCGCCTCATCAAAAATTAATCGAGATACTATATATTTAATCGGATTTTCATTATAGTTTGTATTATTTTGATATTTGAATATATGTACAAAATCTTTGTATTTAGTTGAACTAATTAGAGTAATACAATATTGGTTTAATATTTCAAAATTTTCTTCTACTTTAGTATAAGTTTTTTTGTTATTTATGATATAATAACTTAAATTAGTATGTGTGTTTATATATGATACCCATTGATTTATTATAGAATGTGGTACTACTATAATATTTGTGTTAATATATTTTCTATTAGAAGGATTATTATATACATTTATCATACCATTAATAGATTTAATACATCTATTTCTAGTTTTTAAAAATGGATTATTAGCAATAATACTTAATATCGAAAGTGATTTTCCACTACCCACATTATCTGCTAGTACCCCAGCAATAGAATCAATTGATGGATTAAAATTACTTTTACCCTGTTCTAGATTATTTGCTGCATATAAAATTGTTTTTTGATGTGGTTTTAGTTGTAATGCTATATTACTAGATTGTTCTAAAATATTGCTTTCACTATTGAGTAAATTCATTATTAATTTAATAAATATGAAATTAATAATCAATTTTAATAAAAAAATAAGGGTTGTTTGTTTTGAATATCTCTTCTACAATAAGGACATAAGTTTTGATTAGTAATGCATGAACTACAGAAAACATGACCACAAGGGATTAATGTTATATTTACTTTGTTTTGATAACAAATTTTACAATCTAACTCTGGACTTTCTAAATATTTTATTTTATTAAGTAATTGTTCTAATTTTTTTTCTTCTATTAATAAATTTAGTTTTATAATATTAATACACTTATCTAATTTAGTAATTTCTTTTTTTTTGTTAATTTTAATATATTTTAATAGTATTTCTATATCCTTTTTATTATTTAAGATTTTCCCATTTTTAATATCTATATTTATCTTTATTTTGTCAGAATCCATTAACTTATTTATATATTATTTGTTTAAATATAAGTTAAATTTAAAAAAAAAATCTAATATGTTATTATAACAAATGAGTAATAAAAATCCTAATTTAAGTAAAATTTTAGGAAAAAAACCTTCTGACTCTATAAAAGGTAATAAATTAAAACCTAAAGAAGTTGATGCTGATGATTATACCGGAAAAGTTAAATCCAAATTTGATAAAGATCCAGATGGGATTCCGGGTGAAGTCTCAGGTATATACAAGGGACGTAACTGGAAAAGAGGCCCAGGTAGACTAGATTTTAAGGACGAATCTGATGCTTCTATATTACAACAACCCAAAGCTTTAAATTGGAGGGGTGACGAAAAAGAAGATAAACGAGGATTAAAACCTTGGAAGAAGGTTTCAAAATATGATAGTTTAGGACATTTAATTGAAAATTGGGATGAACCTGATGTATCCAAGGTACAGGATAAAGCTAGAAAAAAAGGAATTCCAACATTAGACAAAAATGGAAATCCAAATTTTGGTGTTACCGCTTTCAGATATACAGGTAAACATGTAAGTAAAGATATACCAGATGGAAAAAATAAGTATAAACCAGATTTAATGAAGATAGATGAAGCAACTGGGCGGAATGTACCCCCCAAAGGTCCTAAAGGTAAAGAAAGATATGCTAGATTTAAGAATCCAGTTGTTAATCTTTTAAAGATTGTAAGAAAGTTAAAAGACTATAGTTCACTCTCAGAAGCTTATAGAGAAAAACATATGGAGGTTGAACACTTAACTATGACTATCAGAAAATTATACTATATACTCATTTTTATTAAAGATCAAATTAAATATGTATCAGATACTGAAGACCACATCCATGAATTGCTTGCAGCTATTACAAGAGAAACAACTCAATGGGAAAGATTTATTGACAAGGATAAATTGACTAAATTGAAGCAAAGACAATCTGCACTTAAAGAAGATAGAAATAAATTAGAACAAGTGTTCGAAGTTGCATCTAAATCTATATTAAAAAAATTAAAGAAAATGGGTGCTTCTATGACTAATATAGTTGACTTAGATAACCCTAAGATAGGTAAAAATTACGGAAATTGGAATACCTTTAAAGACATTGACCAATATAAGGATGAAGAATTAGCAGAATTATTCCAGGAATATAACTCCGCACTTAAGGGACAAAGAGATTCAGTCGATTTGGTTCTTAAGTTCCCAGGTATTAATCTTGATAGTTTAACCGAAGCAGATAAGGTAAGATTAGAAAATGCTATGGAAGGTGTCTTTACCGAAGCGGTTGGACTTACCGAAGATGACAAGGCTAAGTACCAAATGCAGATGTTTACTAGAGGTGATATTACAGGACAGAAAGGTGGGGTGCAGATCGGAGGAGGCGAAAAAACTTATAAGTATACAAAATATATAATAAAACATGGAAAAATTAAAAGTCTGAGTAAACTAGAAACAGGAGGTATGTTGGCATCTAAGGTTGGTGATGAAGAACAGAAAGCAGCTCACAAGCTCTCTTTCGAAGAAGAAATAACTTCAGCCGTCGTTAAGGCACAAATAAAAGTAAATAAAGATGCAAATAAAGGACCACTATCAGATTTATTAGTTAAACGAGAGCGACGTGAATTAAATGGTAAAACTAGTCACGAAATAGGTAAAGGTAAATTAATTCCTGCTGCCCCTGCAGCAGCAGCCCCCTCCGATTCACCACCTCGGGATATTTCTATAGCATTTGAAGTACCATTAGATACTATGTCAAAATCAACTCCAGCTCCTGCAAATCCAGAGATTATAAGAAAAAAACTTTACGAAATTCTTATGAAAAGACTTAAAAAATATTTAGAACCAGCACAATTAACTGCTGTAACTATTAAATATGGTAATAAAACTTTAAATGATACAGGAACTTTAACTGGTGGTTCATCATTTGCCGAAATAATGTATAATTTAAATATTAATTTTCCAGCTGGTATATCAGACACAGCCATTAACGAAATTATGCAAAGTTTAAGCATTAATCCTTTAGAAATTCTAGATGATACTACAGGTAGAATAATAACTAGTGGTAATGTAGTTTCAGGTGTAATATCCGCAACATCTAAACCTGTTGATAAAGATGGATTTGCTTTCAAACGTCCATCATTTGAAAAAGCAAAGAGATTAAAACAATTATATAGTAGTCATGATGGTGATTCAGAAGAATTATTTAATAAGATATCAAAACAAATATTAATTTTAGATTTAAATGAGGATACTCCTGTACAAATGTCTGATAAGTTAAGAGAATATTTTGCATCTAATTTAGGTATAGAATCCAAGGATAAGTTGGGGGTATCAGTTGATAAGGTATCTTATAAATTAGGCAATGTACAAATTACTGGTAATGATTTAATTAGAATTATTAGTGATCTTTCTGGCATTGAAGATGAAATACAAAATAGAATTTTAATAGCTGATTCTAACGTTTTTAATGCTAAATTAACTTCTATTTTATCTTCAGATAGGGCATTAATGGAATCACAGAATGAAGTATTTACTGATGCCAAAAAATATAGAGACGAAAGGCTTGTACATCAATTAGCTAGAGAAGTAGAGGATCGAGAACATTGTACCGACAAGTGGACAGATGTAGTATCAAGTAATTGGACATCTAAAAACTGTGTTAACACTAGTGATGGTCCTTCCCCCGTTGCATGTTCGCAAACTCCTCAAATGGAAAGTAAAGCACCGGAACCTTGCAAACCAAAGTGGGTTCCCATCAAAGAAGAGAGTGACAAAACAATTGAAAGGGGATATTTAAAACCAGAATATCATCATCAGGATGGTGGTAATAATTTTGGTTGGCTTGTTAATCATAACGTTTCTTCAGATAATTTTAATAAATTAAGAGATGTTATTAAAGATAGTTTTAATGGTATATCTAAAGGAGATTTAGAAACTATTGTAGACGCATATAAAAAGGATTTAAAAGGTGGTGCTTCAATTGATATTTCATCTGGTAATATTATTGGGTTAGATATTAGTAGATTTACAACTAGTAAGAGTTTATCTATTTTTAAGCAAATTTTAACACAAGAATTCGAATATAAAATACTGCAAAATAATATATCATATATATCTTCTATTAAAGGCGTGTATTCATTTCAGGACCCAGCTTTATGGAATGCAGATGAAGCAATATTTACTTTTCCTGGATTTATACAAGCATATGATGAAAAAACGGGCGAAAAAGACCATATGGAGGTAATTCAAGCTCCCCTTGCGGATACCAAACATTTAAAAAGTAAATTATTAAAAGTAATGTCAAGAAATCTTTCAGATTTTAAAGGTATTAAAGTAAAAAGTCCTAATGGTAAAAAGACGGTTGATTTAAGTGAAGTGTTAGAATACCATTTAAATTTAGCACAAGATCCTATTCGAGGTGATAGTATAAAAACAAGACATTTTGGTCATGAAGGACGTCAAGGTGGACCTAAAAATGAAGACCAAGCAGGTGGTTATTTTGATTCAAAAGTCATGTATGATTTTTTAAATCCGAGAGCAGCTAAGGAAGATAATCAATGGCAAGATGACGAAATAGAACATTCTGACATGGACCATATACCATATGATTATATTAAGATAGTAATGGCAATCGGTGGCATTTCGGAGGCAGATGGACAACTTGGCGGTTCTTCAAGTACATCACCAACACCGGGTGATCCTATGGATGATAGAGACCAATCTAATTTAAGAGCAAAATATAATAAGTTAGAATCTAAATTTTGTAGTATACATAATAAATCTATTTGTAAAAATAATATTATAAATATTACTAATAAAATTACTGAATGCTTACTATCAAAATCTAATTTAGAATATATAGGTTCAATACACATGGTATTGAACGATTTAATTGAAGACGCAAACCTATCAGACTTTGAATTTAAAAAAATAATTGAAGATGAATTCAAAAAAAGACCTAAATCCCATGGCAAGAAAAAAATATTAGATATTAAAGAGATATCTAATCTACCTGATCCTTCGAAAAGACCTGGTATATATGGGCCCCGAGTCCCAGATTTTAAATTACATCAACAATACATAGATGTTATAGATAAACATAAAGGAAATGAGTTTGAAATAGGGGATAGACATGGGTTGTCCACATTAATATTAGACATCACAAAATTACCACCAATGTTTATGGCAAAACCTAGTGTTATTCCAGGTAGTCAAATTGCACTATCAGATCCATATGCTTCAGAAAATCCTATAGATAGTAGTTTTGATATTTCAATATTGTTTGATAATTTACCTAATAATATTAATAATGTTGAAGCTATGAGAACAATTAAAAATCAAATAAAAATACATGTTGGTAAAAATGTACCGATGGTATTATATGAAGTAGGTAATGATGAAGAACAAAAAAAATTTGATATATTTATTAGTGAAGTTTCAGAAGAAGAAGAACAAAATAAAATAGCAGCTAGAGCTAGAAGAGAACAAAAGAGATTAAAAAGTCAGCAAGCTATAGCTTCAGCCTCGGCTGTGAGTGGGTTACAACTCGGTGGGGAGATTAATATAAAACCTCCCAGAAGGTTTGTATTATCTTTTGATCCTGACCCTAATATGGGAATAACAAAAGCGGATGTAATTAGAATAAATAGACAACTTGAAATACAACCATTATTAGTTAAGGGACCTGATGGTAGAATATATCGTTCCGCGTCAACATTTGTTGGTAGAGCCAATAAAAGAAGAATATTTAATAGAATAATTAATATAATTAGTAAAAATTCACAAATACATAATCAGTTTAGAAGTACATTTGGTCCAGATTCAATTTTTACAATTAATAATCTTTTTACAGATGTAAATAATAGGCAAACTTATGCAGTTCACTGTTTCATAAAAGAACCTAATTGGGATGAAGATGATGATGAAGAAGCCATTACTGAAGAAATAAGAAAAAGTGCTTTAAGTTTCTTTGTAGCTTTAATTGAATCATTAAAGAAAGGACGTGCAAATGATTTCACTTCTATAGAAAGTGAAAATCCGTCTGATGTAGATGGTAGAAAACGTTTTTTTATAACTAAAATACAAGATAGACGCACAATTGAGGATTATGATTATTCAACTAATTTATTTGAGAACGTCAGGGATGAAATCACAAGGATATTATGGCATAATACAACTGGTATACTTGCCAAACATCCAGTAATTTCTTTAAATGTAAATCAGAAACTTGTAGAAGAAACTCTTAAATTGTTTTTTTATCCAAAATTATTAGATGGAGGTGTTTCAAACTTATTAGATGATTTAGAAGAAACACGTGTTAATAAACATATAGCTTTGAGAGGTACAGATTTCCCTTCAATTACTGATGGTGGTGATAGTGCGCCGATGAAATTAGTAAGACAGCTTTATGGAGAAGGTAGTTTTTCATTTGATAATAGTCTTATAGGTTATTTAATGAGTAGAGGAGATTTTGATTCATCTCAAGGTGGAGGATCTTATGGGGTAGCCCCTTCACCTTCACCATCACCATCTGGACAAGATGCTGCTGTTGTAAATAATCAGTTTACTATTGCACAAACTAATCCAAAAGGTGAAAAAGCAGAAGATAATGAGGGTGTGGATACAAGAATACAGGGATTAATAGCAATTCACCCAGATGTGAGTTCTACAAAACTTGACCAAATATTAGATGAAACGTCAAAAAAGGAATCTAAAGATATAATAATATATTTCCCACAAACTTCAAAAATGGGACAGCCAGCTAGAGGGGTCATTGAATTAACAATTCTCAATGTAGAACCTGCATCTATCCCCCAAATTGAAAACTTAGTTTTAGAATATCTTTCTTTAGACAGTAACACTCCTGGTCCAGATGGAAAGTTTATAAAATTTAATACAATAATTAATAGTGTAGGTATAGGTGATGAAGGTGACCCTAAATTTACTTCATCTAAAGGCTGTAGTGTTTTAGCTGCTGAAATGCTTGAAAAGTTAGAATCTTTTATGTCGACATACACAAATGTAGTAAAAGTATTAAAAATATGGCACAGAGGAGCCGCTAATCAAGATAATGTTAAAAAATTGGTGTACAAATGGGTTTTTAAAGACAAATCTGGAAAACCTACAAACGATTTTCAAGAATGTAAAAACTTTCTTTCATTTTATAACGACAAAAGTACGAGTGATGTTGAATTAGAATATAGTGACAAAAGTCCTAAATTAACTGTATTAGATAATGACAATTATAAAAAAGCAAGAATTAACGGTGCTGGTTTAAAAACATATTTATTAATGGCTGAGTGGTATTATGCTGCTAACATTCTTCAATCTGGTGCTGCTTCATTAAGAGAATATATGGAAGTAGATAAAGAAGGTAATTTAAAAATGCCTACTGTAGAAAAATTAGAAAAAATATGTTGTGGCGCTGAAGATGATGAAGAGTGTAATCCGATTAAAAGATTTTTAGGTAAAAATATAGAAGATATGAGGAATAGAATATACGAAACTACTCAAAAAATAAAAAAATTATCTGAAGGTCTTGGTCCAAATTGGAATCAACGTATCGCAGATGATGTTGAAAACTTTACGGGTGCTGTAAAGACAGTATTAGTATATAGAGATGACCATCCAGTGTTTACACATAAAGTAGCAGGAGTAATTGTACCTTTTGGACCAGCCGTAGGAACTAAAACACTTTATGGAGAAGGTACTACAAACGTACCTGGATATTATTGTTTCAGAAAACTGGGTGGTGAAGAATCTGGTCCGGCAACACCAGCATTACCCCAACCTGCTTCAGGTAAATATGAAGAACAAATATGGGATAATATATATGAATATAATATATCTGGTACTAGTGAACTTAAGGATATTAGATATCACAAGGGTGTTCCAATTACACTAATGGAACTTAATAGAAGAGCAGGTGGATTTTCTTCGCATCCAGATTTTGTTTCTTCTCAGATTAAACCATTAAGTATTGAAAATGCCTTAAAAATTAATATTGATAGTGATCCTATAGCTAATTATAAGTGTAATTCTGTGCCGTGTCCAGAT
>JGI24005J15628_10001419_pt1 | contig 12805 bp, 18 predicted proteins | sample LinPmetageLP40_FD_15628 | JGI IMG/M metagenome (IMG submission 15628)
ACAACAATCCTGTTCATCTGTTATAATCAATGACATGGACATTATGTTTTTTTGATTTTCTATACGTGCACGAGCAAAATGCTCGCGCTAGCGGGGATCAAAGAGAATAAGTATCCATTTTAGGATAGCACAGTCTTATAAAACTAACAAAAATAGTTGATAATGATTGGGCTGAAAAATCATTGATAAGTAGTGCTGGGCAGTCAGCAGAAGTTGACCATCGTATTTACAGACATTGTCAATTACACCGCTTTAGCAGAAAAATTTCCGCCTTATGATATTGTCCATGTTCTCAATCGCTATTATCGGATCATGAACGAAGTCATTCAAAAAAATAATGGGATTATCAGTGATGTTGCTGGCGATGGTATTCTGGCTGTTTTTGGTATTGATAAAAAAAGTGACAACTCTGTATTAGGTGCCGTCCATGCGGTCGAAGGAATGAATGAACAGTTAGCATTGTTCAATAAATACCTTGGGGAGAATTTCAAAATCCAGTTTGGCATACGAGCTGGCATTCATTACGGCAATGTCATAGTCGGTCCTTTTGATACGGGAGTGATGAAGAAAATGGCAGTGATCGGTGACAATGTGAATTACGCAAGTAGAATAGAGACCGCAAACAAAAAGTTCGGAACTAAACTGTTGCTTTCTCAAGAAGCTTACGATGAAGTGAAATTAACTTATCCGAATTACAATACTTTCCAAACCTCTCTAAAGGGCAAGACAGGTCAATATGATTTGTTCGAGTTACTATAGTCGTTGATCAAGCGAAGAACATAAGCCTCACTCCAAATACCACCAATGCAAGTCCAACAACGACATACATTGCACGCATCACTTTAGGAGTAACCCAGTCGCGAAGCCTGTTGGCCAAATACACTTTAGTCAAGTCGAGCGTAAATACTGTCACTAAGATCGATGAAAAGAACAACATGATCTTCCAAGGAGTAAAATCATAGTCCACTGACGCCATACTCATCACTCCCAACCAAAAAAGTAACACTGCAGGGTTTATAGCATTGATCAGAAAACCCTTGAACATCTGCTTGACGTAATTGGATCGGGTCATTTTCTGATCGTTTTCATCATAGCCCTTAGGTTTAGTAATGATCGTCACTATACCAAAGGTGATGATCACCAGTCCTCCAACAAACGCCATTTGTTCCTTGACCAAAGGACTATTGAAGAATTGTGAAACGCCTAAGTATGCAAGTACGATATAGCACATATCACTGACAGATACACCCATGGCTACAAACACTCCTGCTTTGAATCCTTTTTGCAGGCTCGTCTTCACCAATGCAAAAAATACGGGGCCAACCGCTACAGACAGGATCAGCCCAAAGCTGATTCCTTTGATTATTATTCCTATCAAACCTTACTCTTCAAAAATGCTTTCCAATCTTCCAACTGTAGGTTTTTAAGGACACGGGGGAATTTGTGTTGTCCACCTTCTTTTCCTTTTGTTTTCATCCAATCATAAAACCAATGAATTGGTAAAACCTCCACTATTATTTCTTTCAAAGCCGCTCCTCGCTCAACTTTGTAGTCATCATTCAATTCCATTAACACCTGATCCAATCGCTCTTTAAGTCTCTTTTGATCTACTTCATCATCAGCTCCAATATACCAATGGTGCGCAAATAAAGTATCATAGGGCACTCCTGCCACAGTGAATTCCATAATATTAATATTGAACTCTTCAGAAACCATTTCTATGGCTTTATTCATATTGTCAACAGACAGATGTTCCCCGCAAAGGCTTAGAAAATGTTTGGTCCGACCCGTGATAATTATCTCCGCCCTGTCTTTGTCCACTATCTTCACCACATCACCTATCAAGTATCTCCAAGCTCCACCACATGTTGATAGCAGGATGGCGTATTCCTTCCCTTCTTCCACTTCATGAATCATGAGTGTTTCAGCTGAAGGCAATAACTGATTTTCGCTATCAAAGTTCTCTTCATTGAATAGCACAAATTCATAGAACATACCGTTATTTAGTACCAAACGCATGTTCTTTGTGTCAGGATCAGCCTGAAATGCTACAAAGCCTTCTGAGGCGAGATAGGTTTCTATATAATGAATCGGCTTGCCCAATAGCTTACCAAAACCCTTGCGATAAGGATCAAAAGAGACCCCTCCATGGACATAGACTTCCAGGTTTGGCCAAATTGCATGTATATTCTCTACCTGATGGTAATTTAGAATTCGTTCTATCAGGATTTGAACCCAAGCTGGAACACCGACTATAATACTGATATCCCACTCTCTAGCTTGTTTCACAATCTCATTCAACTTATCGTCCCAGCCAATTGTCTTAGCGATCTTTTTCCCAGGCTTGTAAAAATGCTGAAACCAAAATGGCAACTGGGCAGCTTGAATCCCACTTAGATCTCCTTCAAAATATTTCCCATTGTAGTTCAGATGGGTACTGCCTCCCAACATCAATATGCCTCCTTGAAAAAACTTAGTTGGCAGTTCATACTTTGATAAGGAAACAATCTGACGAAGGCTGGTCTTGCGAATGGCCTTAACCATATCATCAGTGATGGGGATATATTTTGATGTGGCCTCTGAAGTTCCTGAACTCAGCGCAAAGTACTTCACTTCACCGGGCCAGCAAACATCTGCTATCCCCTCCTTGCTCTTGTGCCACCACTCATTGTACAACTGATTGTAGTTATGGATTGGCACCAACTTCTTATACTGTCTGTAAAACACATCAGTATCCGGGCTGTTGTAATGTTCTAGTATTATTCTGAAGCCATATCGTTTACCAAATAGTGTCTCATTGGCTGAAATCAACAATTCCTTGAGTTGATTTTTCTGCAATTCTTCTGGTGAAGTGTACTGCTGATCCAGACTCTCACGAATTTTAATCCCTTTTTTGATCAGTGTACCTAATATGGGCATCTATCATTCATTTATTCCCACAAAAGTATATATTTTTGGGCTTCACTTGGCTAAAGTATAAAATGAATATCAAAAATAATATAGTGGACTTTCAAAAAACATTACAAGGGTCAGGTTGCCGACTGATAGCCGTAAGCAAAACAAAACCCAATGAGCTTGTTCTAGAAGCCTATGAAGGTGGACAGCGAATTTTCGGAGAAAATAAAGTGCAGGAATTGGTCGGTAAATATGAAGCTTTGCCCAAAGATATTGAGTGGCATATGATCGGTCATTTACAAAGCAATAAGGTGAAATACATCGCGCCATTTATTCATTTGATTCACGCTGTCGATAGTCTCAAATTACTGAAGGAAGTCAACAAGCAAGGACTGAAAAATGAGCGTGTCATTAATTGCTTATTGCAAGTTTACATAGCTGATGAGGGCACTAAATTTGGATTGAATGAAGAAGAGCTGCTTGAACTGATTAACTCAGATAGTTTCATATCATTTGGCAATATAAAGATCACTGGACTTATGGGGATGGCTACCAACACTTCCGATCAAGCACAGATCAGAAATGAATTTCATTCACTAAAGAAATTATTCGATACCCTAAAAGGTCAAACCGATCTGCCAAATATTGATTTGAAGGAAATATCAATGGGTATGAGTGGGGACTATCAGATAGCTTTGGAAGAAGGCAGCACACTAGTCAGAGTCGGTAGTGCTATTTTTGGTGCTAGAAATTATCAAGTATAAACTATANACACATGACTTCAAAAATCATTATTTCAATAGCTTCAATCTCAGGAGCTTTAGCAGTAGGACTAGGTGCTTTTGGNGCTCATGCACTCAAGAGTAAGTTAGAAGCTTCCAATCTGCTAAGCACCTATCAAACGGCTGTCCAGTATCATTTTTACCATACGCTATTGTTGTTAGTCCTTGGCCTTGTTATGTATAAAATAGACAGCCCTTGGCTGAGTTATTCCAGCTACTTGACCATCAGTGGACTACTACTGTTTTCTGGATCTCTCTATGCACTTAGCCTTACCAATGTCAGATGGTTAGGTGCCATCACACCTATTGGTGGGCTATGTTTTATATTGGGCTGGTTATTCTTATTATTGGCGGTANTGAAGAGTGNTTAAAGATCTTTTTTTCANAAGTAACGTCATCCCTGCGGAGGCAGGGATCTAAGTAGCATTGAATGCTTATAGTAAGATTCCTGCATACGCAGAATGACGTGTAGAGCGATTAGCCAGCCAACAACGTTATCAACTCCTTCTGCAACGTCTTTGTGCGATCCTTAGCATACCATGTGTGCCCCAACAAGTTAAATTCTTCATATGAAAAATCACCCTCAGCTTTCATTCTAGTCATGATATCCTGAACTGGCTGAGGTCTTGGTCCCCATTGTCCAAGTTCATTAAGATTTTCATCAAGCATTATCAACTTGGGAATTGATCTCCCTCCATTCGTCAAATAAGCGTCCATCACCTCCAAATTTTCGTCTCTCAATAATAAGGATAGTGTGATATTTGAGTTCAGAGAAGCCATCTTAGCTATTATGGGCAAATTTTGAGCGGCATCTCCACACCAGCCTTCAGTCAGGACTAACCAATGAATAGGTTTGTCTATTAACTTGACGGCATTCACCAGCTCATCACTCGGTTTAAATATCTTATCCCATTTATTCATTCGCTGCATGTTGAGCTTAGCATAGTCCAACATGCTTTCAGAATGATTGTCTCCTGTGGTTTTATTTTCTTCTAGCAATTGATCAATAAGCAAACGGTAGGCTTCATAGCTCATTCCATTTTTGATATGTTCTTGTGTAATTGCACTTTGTATTGTTTCCATGATCAGAATTTTGACACTAAAAAAAGGGCTTACTAGCCCTTTCGAATAAATATTCAGATACCGTAACCAATAAGTTATGCAGTTGGTTCCCGAAGTCCTTTCTCCCACACGACAAATGCTTCAATTTCTACTTGCAAATGTTTGTATACCCATAATATTACTGCAAAATCATCTACCAACCCTGTTACAGGGATAAAATCCGCTATCAAATCCAATGGCATCACAAAATACAATAGTGCAGCAACGATGAACACTATGCTTTTCAGCTGGACATCACGATACGTACCATTTGCGTAAGCTTTCACCATGCGTATGAAGATTTTAGCATTCTCAATAAGCTTAGAATTACTTACTCCGGACAACTTATCCTTAGACCTTTGAATAAGATGCGCTAGCTTTTCATTATTGCCAATTACCTTTTTAGCTTTTTGGTGTGCCTTTTTAAAATACTTATTTTCAATATTGCTTTCTCCCATTTTGCCTCCTCGTTTAAAAAATGAAGAGATAAGATAACAAATATTCTGAAATTATCAGAATGCCTGGCTTATCTCGTTTTTAACTTCTATTAACGCATGTGCAATGCTATCAGTTCTGCTATGTACCGTTTCTAAAATTTGCTTTGATAAATCAATTGAGGTTGCTCCTTCGTTCATTTTCAATGCGGATTCGTTAACTATCGTTACCAACTCTTCTTTGGCACTTTTGATGAGATCCCAAACCTCAATACTCATATAAACTTGTTGAGATACGTTATGATTGTATTCTTCTCTAATTTCATTGAGCAGTATGTGCTGAAACTCAACAGCTGTAAATTCGCCAATGTTCAATCGAAGTATAAGACTACTAGGCGATATTCTTTCTAAGAACAAACACATACGTTCATATGCCTGTAGACGGTTGGGAAGAACAGTTTCTATACTTTTTCTCTTATCTCAAGCATTTTTTTCTCCAGTTCCTTGTTGAGAAATGACTTCATGGTCAAATACATGGCATATAGCACAAGCCCAGCGGGCACCAATATTTTAGCAAATTCTAACACTTGTTCCATATGATAGTGATCTGTTTTATTGTTTATATATCAGGAAAATTAAATAATTTTGTCCAACAATAGCTTAGAGCCGTAGATAATTTTAACGATTATTTACTCAACGTATTTTACCGCATTATAGATATATGTCTGATCCCACAAAACCAGTAAAACTCACGCCAAAAGCAATAATAGAGGTGCGTAACATTATGCTGAACAAGAGCATCCCAAATGATTACGGTTTAAGAATCGGGATGAAAGGTGGGGGTGGCTGTGGCGCTGGCATGTCTTATCTAATAGGGTTTGATAAGAAGAAGGACAATGACTTAGAATACGCTGAAGGTGACATCCCTATCTATGTTGAAAAGAAGCATATGATGTATCTTATAGGCCTTGAGGTAGATTTCCATGAAGGCACAGATGCCAGGGGATTTGCTTTTATAAAGCCAGAAGTTAATTAGAGTCTGTCTATAAAGTCCCTTTGTCCACCATGGGCTGTGTCTTCACTGCCCATTTCAGAGTTGTAAATAGGTTCGTGCCTGCACACCGAAGTGCTGTGGCACGCAGGCGTGAGGACACGAAACCTTGGGAAGGTCTAGTTTATAGCCAGACGTTAATTAATGGTTCGCAAAAAAATAAAATCTAACGTGATTCTGTCAATGTAACTTTTGCCTGTCTACACACACCTTTGACTGGTGGATTGAATTTTGAAATCTCGATAGTGGTAGTATGCACTTCGTCAAACTCGTTCATTACTTTATCTATGATTCTCTTCCCAACGTGCTCTAACATTTTAGAAGGAATCATCATTTCATCCAGAATAATTTTATAAAGGACTTCGTAATTGACTGTGCCAGAAAGCGCGTCAGTTTGAGCAGCTAGTGATAAGTCAGAACATACTTCGATGTTGACCTCATACTTGTTACCAATCTTTCGCTCTTCTTCGTAGTAGCCGTGATAGGCGAAAAACTCAATACCTTCGAGTGCAACTTTACCCATTATTCTATTTCGTCAAAGAATGATTTGTTTTCGACAGGTTTGGTTGCAGCTGGGATATCTATCTGTGGTTCTTTGATGACTTCTTCTTCCTTTACATTATCGATCTGCTTCGGCTCTTCTTCCTTTTGTATTGGGGTTGGCTCACTCGGTGCACTTCTGTTCTTCAATTTGAAAGTGGTAGAGATGCTTTTTGCCTTCATGATTTGATCTTCAAGGTCAAATTGCTTCACCTGCCCATTAACGCGTTCAACTTTTTCTAGTGCCTCTTGAGAAAACATTTTGATATTGGAAAGCAAGTCATCACGATAATTTTCAAGCATTCGGTACGTCTGCCCCAGTGACTTCAGCTGCTCTTCCATCTCCTCTACTGCATGTCTGGACTGAATATCTGCCTCCTCCATTTTGTCTTTGGCCTTGGTCTCCGCTTCATTCAGCAAGGCATCCGCCTTCATTTGAGATTCTCTTAAGTGCAATTCAGCAGCCTTTTCCGCCTGATCTATCATGTTGGCTCCCGTATCTTCGGCTGTCTTCAGTGTCCTAAAAAGTGAGCTTTCCACCTCTCTCAACTTCTCTACTTCCTTTTGAGAAGCTTCTAGTTTAATTTTGTACTCTTTGTTTTCATCCAATACGCGTTCCCACTCCTGAGACAACGACAATATATAAGCCTCTACCTCTTCCTTGTCTAGCCCTCTAAAAGCTTTCTCGAATGTCTTCTGTCGTATTTCTAACGGGGTGATCTTCATGGTTTCAATCTACTATATTTTCACTAGAAATATACTCACTTTGTGTATAAATGGTTGCGTTTCAGCCAATCAACTATTCTTTACTGTGGCTGTACATTTCAATTCAATAGCGATCGGTGTAGGCAAACAATTAATCTCAACGGTTGTTCTACAGGGTTGATTGTCCTTGAAATACTCCGCATAGATTCGATTGTAAGTCTTAAAGTCGTCCTTCATATTGGTAAGGAATACCGTCACATCCACCAATTCATCCCAACTTGACCCTGAAGCCTCTAAAATCAATCTAACGTTCTTGAAAACGGAATGACATTGCGCTTCGATGTCATATGAAGTGATATTCCCTTGTTCATCCAACTCCACTCCAGGGATCTTCTTAGTACCACGCTCTCTGGGGCCAACTCCAGACAAGAATAATAAGTCCCCCACCTTACGGGCATGTGGATACAACCCAACTGGTTCGGGCGCTTTGTCTGAATTTAATATACTCGAACCTGACATATTCTTCCTGTAAAAATAAAAGCCTAGATGTCGCTTAACATCTAGGCTTAAAATTAAAATAATTCGCTGATTAAACAGCTACATGCTGTTCGACATTTTCGAATCTTATATTCCCCATATCATCCAAAGTAATATTAACAGCAGAATCCTTTGCTACATTGCCTGATAAGATCTCCTTAGAAAGCGTATTCAATACTTCTCTTTGAAGTACTCTTTTCAAAGGCCTGGCTCCAAATTGTGGGTCATAACCCAAAATCGCAAGTTTACTCAAGACTTCCTCATCAGCAGTGATCGTCACTCCATTCTCCGCAAGTCTATTTTGAATAAGTCCAAATTGAATATCCACAATCTTACGGATGTCTTCCTTATTCAGTGGCATAAACATAATCGTCTCGTCAACACGGTTCAGAAATTCTGGTCTCACCGACTGTCTAAGTATTTCCATTACTTCACTCTTGGTGCGATCCAAAACCTCGAATAAGTTCTCCTCATTAATGGTGTCGAAGTTCTGTTGTATTACTTGCGCTCCAATATTTGTGGTCATAATAATGATCGTATTCTTGAAGTTGGCTATTCTACCCTTATTATCTGTCAACCTTCCATCATCCAACACTTGCAACAAGGTATTGAACACATCAGGATGCGCCTTCTCGATCTCATCAAGCAATATCACAGAGTAAGGTTTGCGCCTTACCGCCTCGGTCAACTGCCCACCTTCATCATACCCAACGTATCCTGGAGGTGCGCCTATCAGTCTACTCACTGCATGCTTTTCCTGATACTCAGACATATCTATCCTGACCATTGCTTGCTCGTCATTGAATAAGTAATCTGCCAATGCCTTAGCCAGTTCAGTTTTTCCTACACCAGTAGTGCCCATGAAGATGAACGACCCTATAGGTCTTTTAGGATCTTGCAATCCTGCACGGCTTCTTCTCACTGCATCAGAAAGTGCAGTAATTGCCTCTCTCTGACCTGCTACTCTTCGTCCCAATTCATCCTCTAGGTGAAGTAGCTTCTCTCTATCACTTTGCAACATTTTGGACAATGGTATTCCAGTCCACTTTGCAACTACTTCTGCAATATCCTCTGTAGAAACCTCCTCCTTAAGCATAGCTCCGTCTTGCATAGACACCATCTGCTCTTTGAGCTTTTCCAGCTGTTGTTCGCTCTGAACTACCTTGCCGTATCTAATCTCAGCTACCAGACCCAAGTTTCCATCTCGCTCCGCCTGCTCTGCCTCTTGCTTATACCGATCCATATTTTCCTTCTCTTGTCTGATACCTTGGATTACAGCTTTCTCATTTTCCCATTTCGCTTTCAGCGAATTTCTCTTTTCGTTCAATCCCGCCAACTCCACATTAAGATTCTTTTCTTTTTTCTTATTCTTCTCTCTTCGCATCGCCTCCCTTTCGATCTCCAACTGCATAATTTTGCGCTGCAATTCATCAAGTTCTAGCGGCAACGAATCTATCTCTATTCTAATTTTGGAAGCTGCCTCATCCATCAAATCAATGGCCTTGTCTGGCAAAAATCTATCAGAGATATATCTGCTTGAAAGCTCTACCGCTGCTATGACTGCATCATCTTTTACCCGCACCCCATGATGCACTTCGTATTTTTCTTTAATTCCTCTTAGTATGGAAATAGCATCTTCAGCACTAGGTTCATCTACTACGACTGCTTGAAATCTACGTTCTAGGGCTTTATCCTTTTCAATGTGTTTTTGATACTCTTTGAGTGTGGTTGCTCCTATGGCATGGAGCTCTCCCCGTGCTAGAGCCGGTTTAAGCAAATTAGCGGCATCCATAGCTCCTTCGCCACCTCCAGCACCCACGAGGGTGTGTATTTCATCAATAAAGAGGATAATCTCCCCAGCAGAGTCTTGCACTTCTTTGATTACCGCTTTTAGTCGTTCTTCGAATTCTCCTTTATACTTAGCCCCTGCTACCAAAAGCCCCATATCTAGAGAAATGATCAGTCTTGGATTTTAAGTTCTCAGGAACATCTCCGTCTACTATCCGCTGAGCCAATCCTTCAACGATTGCTGTTTTCCCCACTCCAGGTTCTCCCAATAGCAATGGGTTATTCTTAGTCCTTCTAGATAAGATCTGCAGCACTCTACGAATTTCCTCATCTCTTCCAATTACGGGGTCTATCTTTCCTGACTTTGCCTGTTCATTAAGGTTTATCGAATATCGTTCAAGTGATTTGTATTTGGATTCTGCATTGGGGTCATTGACGGTATCTCCTCCTCTGAGTTCTTTGATGGCTGTTGCCAATTCCTTTTTTGCAAACCCAACTTCTTTCATTAGCGAAGCCAATTTTCCCTTTGTCTCCAACAAGCCTAATACCATGTGCTCTATCGCGATATATCCATCCCCCAGTACCTTTAGCTGTTTTTCAGCTTGCTGCAGAGCAGCTGCACTGTCATTGGAAAGATAAGATTGCTGATTATCTACTTTGGCAAAAGAAGAAATCATCGTATCTAATTTTGAGTCGAGCTCCGGTTTATTTATACCTAATTTTTTTAATAGAAAAGAAATCACATGTTGATCGCTTGACAATATTGCTTTCAACAAGTGAGCAGGTTCAATCGCTTGCTGTCCCTTCTCTGTGGTGAGTTGGGCAGCTAGTTGCAATACTTCCTGTGATTTTACTGTATATTTATCAAAATTCATGATTGTGATTTTATAATTTCGTTACTTAAATCGTATTGATCAAAGGGTGAACCAGTTCCATTTTCTCGTAAAATCATGAACTTTTGTCACTATAATTGTATTATTTACTAATAATCTAGACTTTTTGTCAGCAATTACTTCTTCTAAATGCAAAATGAAATACCTGAAATATTAAATAGCTACGAGACTGGTGAGCCTTTTACCAATTGTGTAGACTGTGATCGTTATCTCCTGGATGAAGGCACAACCTATTTTATTGAAAAAGCAATTCGTCAATACAATAAAGAAGGGTATCAAGCAAAGGACGTGATATTTGAATATGCCATGTGTATTGATTGTGCAGAAAAAATAAAGAGTGAAATGTCCATAGATTCGCGTCAAGCTATGGACAATTACTTAGAGCAAAATAGCTCACTCAAGTCCTTGGGCGGTGAAGAATTGCAGTGTATCATCAAAGGCGAATCAGTAGGTAACTACGAGGAGTATCAAGTGTTTAGCTTGTGCCAAGGAAAACATATGCTTACTTCTCAGCCAATGGCAATAGGAGCTGATGCTCTTGACGAACTTAGTGAATTGATTTCTCAGGAGACCAAAGATGAATTGGATCGCCTAATGGGTGACTTTTTCGGGATCCCTCCTGAGCTTGAAGAGCTCCTGCCCAATCACAGGATGCCATTCTTGATTTAAAGCGCCTTAGCATTTTCGACTACCTGATCCATCAGACTGTCAACTTTCGCAATTTTATCATATTCAGATCTCAAATACTCCATCGCTTTTTCATGAGATACAGAATCAGCTGGTGATCTAAAAGCTCGCATCCACATCATCATTGATTTATTGGCTTCTTCCAATGACAACTCAGACTTCTCTAGCTCCTCAATTCGGTCAGCTTGCACTTCATCCCCAAGATCTCGCAAAGAGTCAGCTTCTTTTATTGCTGCGGATTTAAGGGTCATGATGGTTTGCAACTTCAACATCGCAATGTCGTGCACTTCGATTACCTCTTGATACAATTCGTCTTTTATCTCACCATCAGACTTTGGTGTCTCAATAAGTTGTTCAGAAGATGTATTTGAGGTATTACAACTTGATACAACAACTATCACCATAAAAAATAACCAAGGCAGCGACTTTTTCATAGATGTGTGTTTAAATGCGTTCGCAACGCTAAAATCAACAATCGAAGTAACAAAAAATTCTGGGTGATTACTCAGGATTTATAACTATAAAATATGGAAGACTATATCAATATAGCCATTCCTGACAATTGACTAGACACCTTCAAGTTAGCACTTGCAATAGCTGCTTGGTTCAATTCAAATTTCAATTTTCCATTGATGGTTTTAAAATTGATACCACTGCCTTTCTTCCCAAGCCCGGACTTATCAGACACAACCAATGTGGGTTTACCCGCCAATTTCGCTAATAAGTCTTCGAATGACCCGCTTTTGCTCTTACCGACATACAATACATGACAATCGGTAACATCTGAAGCATTATCAAACTTCTTGATAACTATCTTCTGAGCTCCTTTGGACTTAGTACCATACCATTTATTCAATGTCTCGTGCACTTTAGACTCCCCTAAGACTCCTATGACAAAATCACCCGATGTTGAAGTTGGGGGCCAATTCACATATTTCATGAAGTTGTACACCATCATTGAATGAATTTCCTGAATTGAACGGTCTTGGGCTTTTGACGGCATGGCTATCGCCATTGCAAATATCATCACCATTAAAATTCTTACTAATCTCATTATCTTGTTCTTCTATTGGTATGGCTATGTACAATCAATTACTGAGCCATAAGTATTAACTATTTAACATTTGTAATAACCCTCAAACGTAACATTTTGTCCTGAAAATTCATAACTCATCAACCCTTTTGTGTCGGTATTGATAAGTTGGTAATTCTTGTCTAAATCAAATGGGATAAAAACCCCCAGGAGCAACCGACTACCTAGTGTCTCTAAGAAAACACCTCAAAATCAAAAATGCTGCTTTTCGCGATCTTTCAATTTATTTCTAATCGATTGATGCTCAGGCATCAACTCATAGAAAGAAAATTGAAACCTCATCAAAAATCACTCATTTT
>JGI24005J15628_10001420_pt1 | contig 12804 bp, 28 predicted proteins | sample LinPmetageLP40_FD_15628 | JGI IMG/M metagenome (IMG submission 15628)
TTTGTTTTTAAATGTAATTGTTTTCTATTGCTATTTCTTTTATTTTATCCATTGTACTTTTAGTAAATTTTATTTTTTCTGTTCCTTTGTCAAAAACTGGATTACAATTATCTCCAATTGTTTTCCACATAAATTGTAATTCTTTTTCTGTAAAATACTTTTTTAAATTTTGTGTCATTTTGTTTGTTTTAATGTTATACAACAAATATATATATAATATATCAAACAACCAAATGTAATATTTCTTCTTGAGGGGATTTTATGCTGCTTTACTATCTCAGCTTTTTAATAGTAGTATGTCAGAACTANAGNAAAGTTTATTAAATCAACGAACAATATCATTAGAATTGATTTGGATTTGATGTTGCATAATCTACATAATTACATTTTCTACAGTACCAAATAAAACCATTTTGTGCTGAACCTATATGAACACAATGTTTTTTACACTTTTTGCATTTCTTATTGTATTGCATATTTCCCAAAATTTGGCTTTGACAATATAGAATAAGTGGCATATCTTGTTGGGTCAATTAGATGATTATTTTTATCGTCTGGAACATTTATAAGTTTTCCAGTCCTATCTTGTTTCCATTTATAATTCCTAAATTCTTGGATTGCATTATTAGATTCTGTTGTTATGTGAATTTTATATCTCCTTAATAAATCAATTCCTGCATTGATAGAATCTTTGCCCTTTAAACTTGGGAATATATTATGACCCATTCTTCTAAGTTCTGCAATCAATCTTGGTTCTGCAGAATCAGCGTAGATTGGATTGGCTGCTAAGTTTTGTTCTTTTAGAAATACATTAATATCATTGGTTGTCATTTTAGTTCTATACAAATGCTCTTTAATATAAAGGTTATGGTCAAGAGTATAAACAGATACTAAAGTAGTCGGGTCGTTAGAATAACCAAAGTCCATACCATAAGCTACAAGTTTTGCTTCATAAGGAATTGATTTGACTTCATGATATTTAAATATAGTTGATATACTTGTTGCTCTTTCTCCAAGTCCATAGATTTGCCAATACTGTTCATCAGTTTCTTTTAGTCTTTCAATCTCATGTTTAATAGATTCCTCCAAAAAAGGATTGTCTTTGTAAGTTGTTTTATGAAACTCACAATCTTCTCTTGTAATTACATTATCATAAATCCAATGGTATTCATCAGAAGGGTTGAAGTCAATTATGATTCTATCTTGTGTTCTAAAGATTAGCTGCTGCCAGTCTTCCCAAAGTAATTCATTAGCTTCATTAACGAACAATAGATTTCTTTTTCTTCCTCTAATCTTTTGTGATTGGTCAAGTGATGTAAATTCTACAAGATTACCATATAGATAGTATTCAGAACTACTCTTATTATGGAACTCTGGATTGTAAACATTATGTGATTTAAGTATTTCTAAAAAGTCTCTAAGTACAGTTGCTCTTAAACTTGGAAATGTTTTCCTGCAAATAGTAACTATCTTATTTGTATTTCTGGCACAGTAATTAAATATAATATAGATTAGTATGTTATAAGTTTTACCAGACCTTGTACCTCCTTGTTCAACAACTATCTTATGTTTAGTTTTGTCAAGATGGTTATAAACTATATTAGTTTGAATCTTCTTGTTGGTCAGCATCTTCTGTTTTATCTATTACTTCAATAATAAAATTAGTAGGAGCACCATCAGCACCTGTTATTTCTTGTCTTTCAATAAACCCTCTTTTTTTTCCTTTTGTTTTTAAATAGAATATTGTTGCTGCTGTTGAGTTTGCTCCAATCTGTTTATGCAATTGGCTTTCTGCAAAATCTAATGCAACATTCTGCAGGTCATCCACCTTTGACTTAAAATCTTTATCTTCATTATACCATTCATAGTATGTAGTTCTTCCAACTCCTGCATTCCTACAGGCTACAGTCACTATTCCTAAACTCTTTTCAAGAGCTTCAAGTAATACCTTTTTATGGTGTTCGGTTTTGTTCATTTTATTTTCTATTAGCTATATTAGTAAATGGTACATCTTCTGGGTATGCATCCCATTTTAAATTGTTTCTTTTCCCTTTAATTAAACAAGGACTTAAATATCTATAATTAATTTTATGATGCAATCTTCCNCCATTTCTTGTTTGCTTNTCTGCTATTATGCAGGATGGAAATTGAATAGGTGTAACTAAAGACTTAGATAATAATTTAGTTTGATTATACACATCAGTAAGTCCACCTTTAGCTTTAGCTGATGCAGTTTGTTTCAATACAATACCAGAAGCAAGTGACCCTGTAAAATATCCTTCATTCATTATGTTTACAAATTCACTTGTGTCATTATCTAAAACACCTTTTCTTCCTTTGTTGATGTAAGGCATATTATAAAATGATGTATTCATTGTTTTCTTTCTTAAGACTTTAGTATTAAATCTTGCAAACATATCACCAGTTTGAGACAATGCAAAACTACCAATATGATGTTTAATCATTAAATCTTTAACAGCTAAAAAAGTATTTACTACATCACTAAAATCTGCTAATCCATCATAAACTTGAAAGGGTCTTTTTTCAAATCCATTAGTGTCATCATCCATTACTAAAAAGAAATTAAGATTTAAACTTTTAGCAATATCATAAATCATATTTATACATTGACCTGTTGACCTTCTATGTTCATATGCTTTGTGTACATAATCATAATTATCTATTGAACTTTGCATATTAAAAATGTGTATTTTACATTTAAGTTTGTCCATTTCTGTTTTATATTCTTCTATGTCATCAGCAGCATCATCAAGAACTACATGAATCTTATTAGGATTATATCCATTTTTTATAAAATACTTTGCAGTTTTGACATTAGTTGGTCTATGGTATGAGGGAATAAATATATCAATCATTGTCATCAGTAAATTCAAATACATTTAAAATTCTTAATAAATCATCTTCAATAAATCCATCTATTCCATCATCTGTGATTACAAGTCTTAATCTTTCTATTACTTTTTGTTCTTCTTCTGTNGCATTGTGATGATAATAATTTGCTACACTTTCAAAATCTATTTTAATAAATCTGTATGCAAACATTTTTAATATTTCTTTTTGTTTATCAGAAACATTTGAATTATTAATTACAGATACTTTAGCTTTATATTTAGTTAAGTCAATACAATCATTTAAATTTATATTAGGAACAGCTACAGGTTCATAATAAACAGGGTCATATTTTAAACCAGATAGTAATTCTGTATTTTTAATAGTTGGAACATCTAAACCCCAATCATTTAATTTATCAATCTCCCATGTGTTAGCTAATACATCCCAATCCCATTCACCAAATCCAACATTGTCTTTTATTATAAATTCATTCTCTTGTTCTTCTGTTAGATTATCAGCAACAACAATTGGTATTTCTTTTAAACCTGCATTGATACTTGCTTTAAGTCTCATGTTACCACCCAATACAATCATATCTTTATTAACTACTACTGGTCTAAGTTCTAACATCTCTGGGAATTGTCTTATACTTTTAACAAGTTTACTAAACTTATTGTCTTTAATAATTCTTGGATTGTTAGGATTAGATTTTATAGTATTGATATTTACTTTTTGTATCATATATATATAACGTATTAATTATCAGAATTAATTAAACCATAATTAGAACAAAGTGTACTCACTCTATTTAGTTCTTTAAGCAAACCTAATAATTCTCTTTCATTCAGATTTGTTCTATTTTGTGTTTTCTTATTTTGTGTATAGCTGCAGTTGTGAATTATAAATTGTGTTAAATTATTTCTATAGCTTACATAATATAAGTAATCATCAATCTTCACTTCTTTTTCTTGTGTTATATCTTATAGGAGAAACAACAGGTTTATCTTCTAAATCAATAGTATCTTTATTAATTATTTTTCCTTGTAAATCAATAACAGTATAATTATGTTTTACTAATAATTCAATTGCATCATTGATTGATTTTGCTTGTGTCCTGTAATGGTCAAAAATTTGGTTTTCAAAAGCATGAGGTGTATGTGACATATTTTTATTTTAATTTAGTTTTTATAAGTATTCCATTTCTTTTAACTCTTGGTTTTCTTTCTTCTTCAATAAACCTAAGTCTTTGTATTTTTCTAATAGCTTTTTGTTTATTGTTAGGTTTGTCTTTTTTTAGTGGTTTAAATTGTCTCATTGTGTTCTTAATTTTAATAAGCTAAAACATTCTATATATTTCTCTCTTGCTTTGCTTTTATATTTTTCTTTAAATAATAAAAATAGTTTTTTAGTAAATTGATATTTAGTAAAACAATCTTTATAATATTTCTTAGCAAATGCTTTTCCTTTTCCATGAAAGTAATTCACATTGTCAGCAGTATCGCCAACTATACATTGTTCATAGAAATTATACAATGCTTCATATTCAGAAATGTCTAATATCTTTTTTGTGTTTGGATGATAATTGTACATTATGCAAGGGAATTGTTTATAGTCTTTATCAATTGAAACTATCATAACTTCATCCCTTCCAAATTCATCTGTCAATGTTTTCCAATATCTTGCAACCATATCATCTGTTTCAATTCCAAAACCAAACTTACTATTGTATTGGTCTTTTACATACTGGTGCATAGGATGAAGTAAAGGTGGTAAAGTCTGCTTCTTTCTGTTTGCTTTATAGTTTTGTGTTATTAGTTTTCTAAAGTTTCCCTTGCATCCATTGAATGTAATTACTTTTTCAATGTCATAATGAACTTGCATATCATTTACAATCTTCATGTATTGTTCATCAAACTTAGCAACAGAATCATTAATGTCTGTATAGAATGGATTGTCATTTTTATTATTTTTGCTTTTACAACAACTTGCAAAAACTAAACTGTCTGCATCAATTAATAGTATCATTTGTTTAAATTTATTTTAGATGCTTGATTTTCTTTTAATAAATAAACATCTTTCTTTATTCTTTTCTTTGTCCAAAGTGATGTATCTGGACAATATTTTTTAACAGGTTTAGGTAATTTAATTTTATTCAACCAGAATAAAAAGTTTCCTTTAGGGTCATTGACAAAATACAATTTTAATAATGTNTCATCAAGTTTCATTAAATCTTCATATCTTTTTTTTTCTAATAACTTTTCTTCATAATATATATTTCTAAATTTCATTTCAATTACACATTTGTTTCCTTTATGTGTATAACCTATTGCATCATATATTTCTTTTTTATCTCCTGTCCATTCTAAATCCCATCCATCAAAGTTTAAAAACTTAATTAATGTTTTTTCAAATTGATGATGTCTTTTATTTTCCATTGTTCCAAATAATATTTAAATCTTTAATGTACTGATTTATTCTTTTAGGTGCACAGGTACAAGGTTCATGATATTCATGTTTGTAATATTGTGAGTGCAAGAGACATACCATTCTATATTCAATTCTGCTGATTGTGTCTGATTTTTGAACTCTAAATTGTTTCCATAATTTTCTATCATGACTATTAAATTTTACCATCTTTTAATTTTAATGTTATTCCAATCCTTTCTTCTTTCATCACATTTACAATTTGGATTTATCTTTTTCCAAACATATCTAATTCCAGTATATTTTGTAAAGTAATAAACTAAATCTCCTAATCTCATAATTTTAATTTTTTTACATTCCATTTTAAACCTAATCTATTCAAAACACTTTTTAAAGAATTGTCTGTAATAAGTTCATTCCAGTTTCCATTAATATAATATTTTTTTACAATACATTCAACTAAAGGAATATCTACTAAATCATTTTTAAAGTTATGAGTTACAAATAATACTATAGATTTATCTGTATGCCATGAATCACAAATTCTTTCTAATACTAATCTTTGACCAATTGGAATGTTATTATTAATTCTTTTTACTTCTATTAATACAAGAGCTTCATTATCAAATTCTAAAACAGCATCAATATCTGTTGGATGAATTTTACCATTTTCTACACCAGTAAAATCTAAACCTTGTTTAGTTTGATTTGAATTTCTAATTAAACTTTTCATATTAAATTCTTCAATCTTTCTATTACTTTTCTATATGTGTTATAAAGTGAATGATATGGTATTTTAGATTTCCTTGATAGATTAGCAACAGAAGTTCCTTCATCTATTAATTCATATACTTTTTTATCATACCAATACATTCTATTTAATTCATCTGTTATTTTTTTATATGCAATATCTGCATCATAACTTTCAGAATCTTTTAAATAAGAATCAATGTTGTTAATAGAATCAATAGAGTAAACCACAACTTTCTTTTCTTTTCTTTTTAAATCTAAAAACATACTTTTTAATATTTTAAATACATAATAATAATTATAATCATGTTCACCATAATCTATATTTAAACCTTTATCAAGTTTGTTTTTAATTCTTATGTACATTTCCATTACAATGTCTTCTGCAGTATCTTTATTACAACCAAAAGATTCTACAATCTCAATCCATATTTTATGTTTCTTATATATTTCTGGCAACAAATCTGGCATATATTATTCAAGGTTTTAAAGGGTCATAAAAATTACCAACCACTTCTGGCAATCCTAAATCATTCACTTGAAAACTAAATGTTTCAAATGGAAAACCTCTGCTTCTTTTACATTTTACAGTAATCCAGTCTTTGTTAACTGTATTTGCTTCTAATTGAATTTGAAGTTCACATTTTTTTTCTATTGATGAACCAAGCCATCCAGTCATTTTTTCAGAACCAAAATTAGAATGTATTACACATATTATGTGAATATTATAAAGTGCTGATAGTTCCATAATTTTTTGAACTACTGCATTAGTTTCTTCAATATTGTTTACATCAGAAACCAAATCAGCTACACCATCAATGAGAATTATTCCTAAATTTTGATATTTGTGTTTTATACAATATTCAATGAATTTAATTCTATCACTATAATTTATTGTTCTTAATCCAAAAGTATGATAAATATTTGATACTTCCATATTACACATTGAGTGTACTCTTTTAAACACTCTTTGACAATGCCATCTTCCTTGTTCTGTATCTATATGTAACAATGTTTTATTGTCTCTATGTCCTTTTATATCTGCTCCAAAGTTATTCTTACCACTCAAATAAACTGATGCAATAAGTGATACAAAAAATGTCTTTTTTGTTTTAGGCGGACCACTAATAACAGAGAAATTTCCATACGTTCCAAGTGGAATTGGCAGCAGCATATCACCTTTAGGTGATTTAATTAATGTTTCTCCTAATGATAAAGCTACTGGTGGGTAGGATAATTCTTCTTTGGCATCAATTTTTACATCTTCTTCAATAGCTTCCATTATAAGAAACTCAATAGTTTCTTTTTCAGTCATTCTGTTTGTCATTGTTTAAATAAAAAAAGGTGAGTAATAAACCCACCTTAATTAAAACTAAAATTGTCTATTAATTAAAAAGGTAAATCATTAGAAGCCTGTACTGGAGCTTCTTTTTTTTCTGCTAATTTGATTTGATTATCTGTCCAAACTACTTTACCATTTCCTAAAAATAATTTAGGTTTTTTTGCTTCTCTTTCTTCTTGTGTTAGTGAATCAGAAATGGCTACATTGTTTCCATATCTTGTTTCATTGTTTAAAGAGATAGTCAAATTGTAATAGACTGCTCCATCTTTTCCTTTGATAAACTTTTCTTTAGGGAGTTTATCTACCCTAATACTTGCTGTAATAATTCCTGCCATAATTTTTAATATTTAATTGTTTAATAATTCATTTCTAATATAACCAGATAAAGACATTCTTTTTTCTGCAGCTTTATCCTGCAAAATCTTTTTATCTTTTAAGCTCAACTTTAAAAGCAGAGCAGTTTCTAACTTGTTTTCTATTTTATTCATATTTTAAATTTAATAATTTTTTTTCTATATAAGGAGTTACTCTATATATTTCTTTAACATCTTCAATGGTTGCACCTTTTTCAATTCCTTTTATTGCATTTTTTAATTCTGGTGAATTGTCTAATAACAAAGGTTTACCAACTTTATTTTTTACTGGTTGTGCTGCAAGGTTACCATCATCATCAATAGCCTGTAAACCTAAAAGAGAAACTAATGTATATCTTCTAAAGTAAGTAATAGCACTACCTAATTTTTGAGCATCTAAATTATTAGGTAATTGTATTGAAGATTCTACAGAAGCACCTGCACCTTCAACATCAATGTCAATAATGCAAGTTGCAACTCTATTGTCATCAGTTAAGGGTTGTAAAAGTAATAAATTATGTTTTTGCAATAATGGTTTTAATTGTGATATTAAAGAATTAATATCAAAGTATTTTGATTTAAAAAATGGATTAGTAGCATCTTTACTAATACCACCAATTTCTGATTGCAAGATAAAAAGTTTTTTATATATATTTTTTTTCATATTATTTAGATTTAAATTCTTTAAGATACATTTCTAATATTGGTTTAAATTCAGTAATAGAAGTTAATGCAGGATGATTTATTTTACACATAAAATCATATTTAGTAAATAGATAATCAACAGCTTTTTTATTTCCTTTTGCATGAGTTCTACATAAACATATAAATTCTCTTACACAATAAGATTGAAGTTTTTTCTTACCATGTTTAATATTTAATGTGGCTAATTTATTTAAAAACCAATCTGAATAATCTATATTAACAATTTTAGATTGACCTTTTTTAAACTTAAATCCAGACCTGTTATTATTAAAATACAAGTTTATAATATTACCAATAGTAATATTTTTTTTAAAGATTAAGTATTTATTATAGACCCAACTATAATCAGCATTAAAATTAATATATGCTTTTAGATAGTCTAACATAGACCAATTTAAAGAACCATTATTTAAACCAATAATACAATTAAGATGTTCTTTGGCATCTGAAACATTTACCCAATCCACAATATAAGCAGGTAAAGTATTTTGATTTAAAAGAATTGCAGATTGTATTCTGTGATGTCCTTCTATTACATTTCCATTTTTAGAAATAATAATAGGCATTAGCCAATTAAATTCATTTAGTTTTTCTTTAAATTTAACAGCATGACTTGCTTTAATTTCTCTGTTTACATTTGCCATTATTAAATTCTTAATAGGAAATGAAGGATTATAGTTACCTGTTTTTAATTTTCTGTTCATGTAAGTATTTTATTTTGATTTAAGATTTCAATTTTTGCAGACAATTCTTCTATTTTATTTTTAAGAATTGTATTAGCTTCATTTTTTTCTTTTAGTTTTTTTTGGTAAAACTCTAAAAGAACATAGTGTTCTTGATAAGAAACTGATGGGTTTGCCATAATATATATTTTATATTGAAAACAAATATACAAAAAATATGTTACAAAAAAAAGGGAGCTGTTACACTCCCATAAAAAAAAACAATTACCTTTATAATGAGGAATCGAACCTCCTAGTACTATGCATTGCCCACAATCAAATGATTGGCTTATAAATGCAACTGTTAATTATTTTAATATTGAATAATAATAAGTTAGGAAAAACCTTAGGTGATTACTGTTTTGTAACATGAAAGCTGATACTTTCAAACACCTCCCAATTATCAGATTGGTTTTTTTGTTATTTAATTATAGGAAACTTTATCCTACCCTTTGCTAATGTATGTTGTCTTATTGTTTTATTTAAGCTGTCGTACTTTTGACTATTTTTCCCTTTGGAACATTAGGTTGTAAACCCTAAACCTTCTTAAAACCACTTTTCAAACATTCAAGTTCTCTTTCAACTTGTTTCACACTTTTGTTTTTTAATTCTCATTTTTTTCAATGAGTAGCAATTTTCCTTATTACTTTCAATATTTCAATGAACTTATTAATAATACTGCTAATATATATATAATTTATATACTGTGCAACTTTTATATAAAAAAAAGGGTTTAAATTAATAAACCCCTCTTAACAAAGACATGAAACAGATATTATAAATATAACGATTATAATTGATTCAGCAAATTATTGTAATATATTATCATGTTTTCTAAATCATCATTAGAATATTTAACAGTTGTTCTTGATTTAATTAATAAATCTTCTGCAACATTATCACCATATTTTTTTTGGAGGTTTAAAGCAAATTCATACTGTCTTCCTTGTTGCATAACATTGCAGCCATAACATTGTACTTGACAATTTGTAGCATCCCACCGTGTTGCATATTTAGCTCTGGATTGGAAATGACCACATTGCATTCCTTTTTTGTAATGACTTATTTTACCACAGGTAAAGCATTCAACCATTTCATTATCTGCTTCTCTTAGTCTTATATATAAAGAAAATACTGTATCAAGTCTTTTAACTATACTTTTTCTGGATTTTTTTTTCATTAAGATATATTATAATTAAAAGAAAGAAAAGAAAATAAAACAAGTAACCAGAAGAAAATAAAAGAAAAGAAAGAAAAAGACCCCATAGAAAAACAAATTTTCAAATTGCCTGTTCCAAGCATCATCCAACTTTATTAGGCTATGCAAGTTTAAAAACAAATATATAAAAAAATATTTATCTTTTTTATTTTTTAATTTTTTCAAAAGACCTTCCACCAAAGTATGCACCTATACAAGTTAACAAAACCATTTGTAGTAAGTCTGTATGTGAATCTTTTAAATCAAATGATATAACACCTGCATCAATAAAAACCATTAAAACAGTTGAGACAACTAAAAAAATAAGAACCATTGGTCTAACATTCTTACTTAACCAACTGTCACTTGTCATATCAGTTTTCCATCTTTCAGTCACATTCTTTTGCATTTCATTCTCAGCTTCAAGAAATACTTTAGCCATTTCATTTTCAAATCTTGCTTTGTCTTCTTTTGAAAAAGTATGTTTAGCTATTATTCCAGATATTTTATCAGCAATTCCTCCTGCTGCACTACCAAACAATTTAGCTAATATATCTTTCATTTTTTAACTTTTAATAATGTTTCTGCACTTGGTCTATCAACTGGAGTGGGTACAGATTTAACTTTAGAACCACTTGATTTTTTTTTTTATTTCCACTTGTTCCTCTATTGTCTCTGTATTTCCATTGATAATTTACACCAGAATTAAAATCATTGTAATAATAGTTTCTATAAACAGGATAATAAGAGTGGTACATATTAGGTCTAATGCGTTCTATTGGCACAAGTATAGTGTCACCTTCTAAAGTTACAGCAACTATATGAGAAGCAGTTTTTGGTGGTGTATAATTTCCACATCCTAATAATAATAAAAAAAATATTATTAGTAAAATAGGAAACAATAATTGTCCTAAAGATATTTTCATCTTTTATATATTTTATCTTCTATTTTATCCAATCTTTTATTCTTTTCTTCAATTTGTTCTTCTAAAAATTCTATTCTTTGTTCTATAATATCAAATGATTGTGCAGGTGGTAATTTTTTAGCTACTTCAATTTCAGCTTTATTTAAATCTATTTGTTTTGTTAATGTTGAATAAGTCATTGTAATACTTATAATACCACCAATCACTAATATTAATGTTTTTAAATCTAAATTTAAATCTGGTTTGCCATCTCCATCAATATCTACACCCACCTCTTGTTTCATTTGTCAATTTGTTTTAATTTGTTTATTGCCCATTCAACTCCAGATGTACCACCCCAAGCATCCCACATTATGCCACCACATCCTTCACTATAAGGAACATCTTTATTTTGTTGATGTCTTTTAAAGGATGCCATTCTTGCAATAGTATCTCTTGTTATTTTTTTATTATTAGCAAGTTGATTTGCTCTTGTCCAACCTACTTGTGTTCCACAATCACTTCCATTTTTTTCTTTATATTCTATTGCTCTTTTAGCATTATTACTTGCTGACTTAGGATAATCATTATAAGATTCTAATTCTAAAGAACCTCTAAAAGAATCATAACAAATTGCAATTGCTTGAGATTTATTGTGATACTTCATTAACTCTGGAACACATCTCATCATGAAACTACTTTGTTTTTCATTTTCTTTTTTTTCTGGTATTGGCATATTAGTAAAGTTTTATATGTATTGCAAAAAGTATGCAATAAACATTAAATTCATGATAATCATTTAAATTTTCTTTTGGATAATAACTAAATCCCAACAACGGACCAACTGTAAATCTTTCTATTATAGCAAACTCATATTTCATTTGCAGCCAACACAATCTTCATAGACCTTGTAAATACCTTTTCTTTTTGTTACTAAAACTTGTTTTCTATTATCCTTCTTGCTTTTATAAGAAACATGAAGCCAAACAGGTTCATTTCCAAATTCCCAAATTAGTTGGTCAAAATCTAAATTGTCTTTTATATAATGAAACATCTCAAGATTACTTTTACCACCCATAGATGTAATATCAATAGCTAATCCTGATAAATGTGCAGAACTTAAAGCACCACCAATTTTTGTATTTAATTCTTCACCTCTAAACATACTGTTTACTTTGATAGGTTTACCTACCCATTCTCTTAAAGGTTCAAATATTTTTTCTGCAACCAGTTCCATATTTTTAATATGGTCAGATTTAGGTTTGTTGTCTAAACCAAATTTAGTTGCTGTTAAAGAATATGTTGCTTCTTTATAACTTATGTGTTCACTTATTTTTTTCATACATTAAATACCATTTGTGAGCTGTGTACAGGATAGTGATTGTAAGTAATACAATCTTTAAAATCATATCAATATTTGTTAAGCTCAACGTAAAAGCTGAGAAATTTATTATATATAATTTCATATCCTGTATGCTCATTATTATTCTTCTATGACTTTATAAGAACCATCTTTTAAATCTATGTTTATTTTTCCATAAGATTCTTCAAG
>JGI24005J15628_10001421_pt1 | contig 12798 bp, 8 predicted proteins | sample LinPmetageLP40_FD_15628 | JGI IMG/M metagenome (IMG submission 15628)
ACCAGGTTGGGATATTTATAACGATACCGCTAATTCAGCTCGTAGCTATGTTGGAGGTGAGTACGTCATAGCAGATGCAAGTGCTAAAGCTGTAGCTGCATCAACAAACACAACTGTAGTCTTAGCAAATGTTGTAGGTGTTATAGCTGTAGGAGCAAGTGTTACCGGTATAGGTGTTGCAGCTAACACAGTGGTTGTTAGTTTTAATGCAACTACAAAAGTTTTAACAGTAAATCAGAATTTAGGTATTGCTTTGAATGCTGCTTTAGCATTTTACTTAGTTGTTAATAGAGTTAATTATACTACTGCTTTTGGAAATGCAAACCCTCCTTTACCTAGGTTTCATGCTGGGTTTGATAGAAAAGAAAATAGATACGTTGCTAACTTAGTAAATAATAGCGAAGCAAGTCATGGAGAAATAATATGGGGTAATGAAATGACTGGTGTTAAAGGTTATTATGTTACAGGTATATTTTCAACTGACGGCGATTATTCAACAAATGTTAGCTACAATAACAATACAGCTACAGATCCAGGAGGTGAAAAACAGTTATTTGCCGTTGGTTCAGACTACGTAAATACAAACGGATATTAAATTAAATTAAATGAGTAAACCCTTAGTAAAACAAGAGCATACGTTAGAGCAAATAAAACAAATAGAACGTTTTAGAGATTTAATAATGGACTTTGAAGACAAGCTATTAGATTTACCAGATTCATACGGTGATCCTGAAAAACCTGGGCAAGATAAAGTAGCTAATACAATAAACCCACTTAAACACACGTTTGCAGATGGGTTGTATATTAGAGAAATATTTATGCCTAAAGGTCAAATAATTTCTACTGGCATACACAAAATAGAACACCCTTATTTTGTACAAAAAGGTGATATATCTATATTAACAGATCAAGGAATAAAAAGAATTAAAGCTCCTTATAATGGTATAACTAAACCAGGGACAAAAAGATTAATATACATGCACGAAGATAGTATATGGATAACTGTTCATGCAACAGACAAGAAAGATCCAGAAAGTGTATTAAAAGACGTTATAGCAAAAGACTTTGATGATCCTGATATTAGCGTAGAAAGCATGAGAAAAAAATTAAAATTAAACAACTAATAATATGAGTGTAGTAGCAGCCGGCATTGGAGCCGCGGTAAGTATCGGTGGAGGTATTTTTGGGGCTAGTAGTGCCAGAAGAGAAGCTAGACGAAAAGCTAGAAAAGCTAGAAAACTAGAAAGAAAACTAAATCAATTAGAAGCTAACAGACAAGAAATTATAAATCCTTACGAGGATTCAACTAGTTTAAGTAGCATGATGAGTAATCCTTTTGCTACGTTATCTGTATCAACAGCTGCTACAGAAATTCAAATGGAACAAACTGATATAGCTTTAGCTAACACTTTAGATACTATAAGACAAACTGGTGGTGGAGCCGGTGGAGCAACCGCCTTAGCTCAAGCTGCCTTACAAAGTAAAAAGAATGTTGCGGCTGGTATAGAGCAACAAGAAAAAGCTAATGACAACAAAAGAGTCGAAGGTGAAAAACAATTACAAAACCAATTAGTAAGTGAAGAACAAAGGATGCAAGGTTTAGATGCTGCTGGTAAATCATTTGTTTATAATGAAACAGAGAGAAGAGAACAACAACAACTTGATAGAGTTTCAAATCAAATAGCAGCATTAAGAGGTCAAGAGTCGCAGGCAAGAGCAGATGCAACTGGAGCTATAACTGGAGCTATTGGATCTGTAGCTGGTATAGCTGGAGGTTTAGGAGGTAAAATATAAAAAAAATGGAAAACAAAAACGCATATTATAATCTTGTTATAAAGCAAGTTAACGAGAGTAATTCCATGGCGTATGACGATGATTATATAGCTAGTTCTACTGATAGTGAATTCAATATAATTAATAAAGCTTACGTTGGAACAGCAACAGCTTACGCTAAATTTAAAATGGCTATAGACTCTAACAAGTGTAAAGAAACAGGTTGTGAATACGAAATGAAACAAATTCAACAATTGAAAGCATTTCCTAAAAAATCTTTAGAGTTTATAGAATTAATTGTTGATCAATTAGCTGTAACTGACACTCCTTATTACGACGTTAACAACAACTATGTTTATCTAGTTGCTAATTATATAATGAATTCTAAGCCTGGTTTTTCAAAAACAGAAGGTTATAATGTAGAATTGTTTTTATTAGAAGATGGTTCACAAGAGTTAATTTTTGATGGACCTTTGTTTGATAAAAAACTAGTTATAAATAGTTCTACTTTAATGTCATTAGTAGATTCTGGAACAGATTTAATAGCTGAAACTCCAGATATAAACAAAGACATGCTAAGACTTTTAACCGAAGTAGGTATATTCACACCAGACATGATTGGTGAAAATGAAGAACTTACACCTGGTGCTACTATATCTGATGAGTTTGTTTTAAAAAACCCTGACGGATCTTATGATTATGAAATAATAGACATAGGTATGGGCAAAGGCAGAAACACACTAAAGTTTGACTTAGATAAAATAAAAAGAAAAGCTGATCCATTTATAAATGCAGAAGTAGCAGGTTTACTATCGCAAGAACAAGAAGCTGTAGCTGCTTGGAATATGTTTATAGCTAGAGGTACTAGCGTGGAAGAAGACGCGCAGATGGCACAAAACGCCAATGCTGGTAGTTTAGCTTGGTCTTACGAAAAGGACTTACCTTTGATGCCTAAAAATAAAGAATTGTTTGAATCAAAATATAAAGATTATTTTATGAATAACTATTTATCTCAATTTACAACTAACAAATTACCAACGGTAGAAGAAGACGCAGCTGTGTTTGATTTAGCGGAAGGTAGAAAAGCAAAAGCAGATAAATTTATACAAGATAACAAATTAAGTTAAATCAAATGACGTTAATAGAAAAAGTACAAGAGCTACAAGCTATAAGTCCTCCTTTAAAACCAGAAGAGATCACAGCTAAAGTTGCTGAATGGAAATCAACTCAACCAGTAGAAACTGTTGAAGAGGGAAAGACAACAGACTCATCGCAAGCGAATCCAAGCGAAGAGTCGTCAAGCGAAGTTACGGATTCAAATTCAGAGGATGGTTCTTCGGAGTCGTCTACAGAGGACTTTGATTTTTTAAACGGAGATCTTTCTGAAGTACTTAAAGATGATTCAGGATTTAAAGAAGGTGTTCAGAAAAAACAACAAGAAGCTTACGATAAGTTTACCGCTGTAGCTAAACCAGATGAGGTTATAACTAAAGGTGGTTGGGATATGAAATACACAGCTGATGGAAATTATTATACTAAGAAAAAAGGTGCTAATAATTGGATACAGTTAGAAGAAGGTACAAATGCTTTTGGTAGTATATCTAACGTTTTTGGTCACAGTGATTTTGATCTTAAAGAAAGTAAGAAAAACAGTAAGATGTTTAGTGATGTTGGTAACATATTTAATCCAAAGCCAAGGTCAGTATCAAAAGAGCAACAGTCTATAGATGATATTATAGCTAACGACAACACTGGAGCTTTTGTTGTACCAGTAGCTACAAAATTAAAAGTAGAAAAAAAAATAGCAGAAAAACAAAATGAAATTTTAGAAAAAGGATTAAGTATTATGGATCCTAAAGCTGCTAAAATTCAAGAAGAAATAAACGCTTTAAAATTATCTATAGATCCAGTACAAACAGCAATATATAAAACAGAACAGTTTAATAAAGACACTGCTTTAACAGATTCTCAAGTAAATAGTATAAGACAAAAAACAATTGACTTTATGTCTTCGGACAAAATGGTTCCTGAAGTAAAAGTAGAAACTGAACGCGTAAAAATAGGTAGCGAAGGTGGAAAGCCTATTTACAACACAATTACAACTAAAACAGAGACAGGTAGAATGATACCTAATCCTGAATTAGAAGAAATAACAGCTGAAGCTAAGTCTGATTTAGCGGCTACAATGAAAGTAAGTGTTGAAGATTTAAAAGATGACCCTAAAACACAAGAGAAACTAGATGCTATAATAAGAGAAAAATACACTCAAAAACTAGAAAGTAAAGCTGAAGATAAAAACATAAAATCTTGGATTCATAAAAATAGAGATCTTTTTACAAAAGGAGATGCTCAAGAAATGCAAGCACTCTATGCTAAGGTTAACCAACTAAACGTAAACAAAAGAGAAAACCAAGTATTAAAAACTGTTAAAGACGCTCAAAACGACATAGGCACAATAAGAAAAGCTATGAAACAATTAAGCCAAGCAGAGTATCAATCACAAGAAGAGGTTGATAAAGCTAATAAATTGTTTAAAAAACTTAGAAGCCAAGAGAAAAAACTAGTAGGAGTTTATAGTAGTGAATACGAAAAGATAGACGACATACTTACTGATAAAAAAAGTTTAGCAAAAAGTATTGATTTTTTAGAAAGAAACTATAGTTTTACAGCTAATTTTGTTACTAGTGCAGGTATGGCAGGTGTTGATTTAGGTCAAAGTCTTGAAGAGGTTTTATTTAGATTAGCTGACGCTCCAAATGCTTTTGATTTTGCTGATAATAAAGTATTTACAGCTTTAACTCCTTTTAGCGCAATGGCTGCTGCAATTGTAGATAGCGATACTTATAAAGATAAAAGAAAAGAAATCAACAATTCTATAGATGCGTGGCAAAATGGCATAACAGAAGGAATGGCTAAACCAGTAGAGCTATCTGAAATAAGTAGTATATCTGATATTGGTATGTTTTCTGCTCAAATGATAGGTAGCCAAATACCTAATACAGCTATATTAATGGCCACAGGTGGAACCGGTTTATACGTACTTGGTGCGTCGTCTGCTGGAAGTAGTTTTCAAGGAATGCAGTCAGATATAGATCAAAGCAAAAAAGCACATGACGAATGGATAGCTAATGGTAAAAATGGTCCAGAACCTGATTTAGTAGAGTACAATCCATATCAAATGTACGGTGTTGCTACTTTAAATGGAGTTACTGAAGTTCTCTCTGAAAGAATTAGTCTTGGTATAATAAACAGAAGTCAAAAAGCTTTTAATTTAGACGGAGCTATTAAAAAAGGTTTTGTAGATCAAGTAAAAAGTGTTTTTACAAAGAGCACAGCTAGAACATTAAAGGTGTACGGTGTGGATACAGTTGGAGAGTCTCTTTCCGAAGGTGGTGTTCAATTGGCTAGTAATATATTTGACAATGTTATACTAGGGAAGAGCGTTCCTTTGCTTGAAGGTGTGCCAACTTCTATGGTTAGTGGAGCTATGATGAGCGGTCTTGTTTATAAATCACCTGGATTAGCTAAAGGTATAATAAACATGACTCAGTCTGTGGACAGCAACCAAAAAATAAAACAAAATTTTGATAAAATAAAAGAATTAGAAACTAGTTTAAGACCTCCAAACGTTTTATCTAGTAAAGCAAGAGGAATAGTATCAAATAAAATAGCTGATTTAGTAAAAAGTAGTAGCACAGAAATAAATAAAGGATTACAAAGGTTTTCTACTATGCCTATTGAAACTGTTAGAGAGTTATCTCAAATAGAAGCTGATATATTTGACATTAGAAGTGACATGGAAGTCTTAAATAATGAAACTGGATTTAAAGAAGGTAAAGAAGCTGCTGTAAAACAGTTAAAAGATGCTATGCTTGATCAGCAGATTAAAAAATCAAAGTTAATAGCTGAGACTGAAATAATACAAAACCCTGACGGCACAGTACCAGTTACAACTAGAGACATACAACAAGGTTCTGATGTAGTAGCTGAGCAACTAGGTGATGTTGGTATTAATAGATTTGACACCACAGAAGATTTACTAGGAGGTCTTGAAACTTTAAAGGAACAAGGAATACAAGTAAACGTTAGAACAAACGAAGATGGAACAGTTAAAGATGCTAAAGAGCAAGACTACGGTTTAATTGCTACATTACCTAATGGAACAAAACAAGTTATTATAAACAATGCTTCTAGTCAAGCAGATGGTGTAATGCCAGCTGACAAACACGAGATATTTCATGTTTTTGCAGGTAAAATGGACCCTGCTAAATTATCTAAAATGGGTAAGGATCTTTTTAATTCTATAAAAAATGATCCTAATATAGAAATTGATAAAGAAACTTTAGATCTTTTAGATCAATATGAAACAGATCTAAATGACGGAGTAATAGATGAAGCAGGTTTTTACGAAGAAGTTATGGCTGTAACTAGTGATGCTTTAACTCCTGACGTTGATGGTAATACTTCTATTAAAGTAAAAGAAGTAAGCGGGTTAAAAGCTATAGGTAATAAAATATTAGAAACAATAGGTTGGAAACAAAGTTTTAAAGACGGTAATCAAGTTGTAGATTTCTTAAAAGCTTTTAACAAAGATGTTGTTAGCGGTAAAGGTTTATCGCAAGAAACGTTAGATAAAGCTGAGGTTGACATGGGGTTAGAAACTGAAGTAGATCTTGGAACTGTAAAGTCATCTAAAGTTTCACAAGCAAAAAACCAAAAGCTAGTAAGAGAAGCTAAGCGTGGAGATCTTAAAGCTGTAGATGCTTTAATAAAAGATAACTCAGGTATTATATTACAAAAGCTAGGATTCAACAAAGACATTGGAGATGTAACCTCACAAGATATTTTAAATGTAGTTAAAGATCAAGCTATAGGTAAAGGTTTATTTAAAGGTAGACAAAAACCTTTGTTTGATAACTATAACCCTACTAAAGGAGAAGTTAGTACTTACCTAGGTGATATAGTTGGAAAACGTAAAGCTGAGATATTTAAAGCTGCTGGATTAGATGCTACTAAATTTGATACTGTAAGCACAGACGCTCCGCAAGCACAGCAAGTAGCTGATACTACTGAGCAAACTGAGTTTGACGAAGTGACTAATGAAGAAAAAGGTAGAAAGAAAGTATATCCTTCTAATATGCCTTCTATTTCTAAAAACATAAAACCAGAGTCAATAGCTTCTATAAACGAGGGTGCTAAAAGAGACATACTACTAAACGCTAGTAAAGGAATAGATGCTATAGTTTCTAGTATAAAATCAGAATCAAAAAACACAGCAAAAATTCTAGGTAAAGACGTTGGTACTTTTGCTAAAGGCTGGCCAAAGTTTGTTAATGAGTTAGTCAATGATGGTTTAACTAAAGTTATTCCAGCTGCAGCTTTAAAAAGAAGATTTGGTAATGTTCTTAATATAAAGAAAACAGGTACAACTCCTACTAAAAGAGTAAATCCAACAACAGGTAAAGTAACTACGTTTAACAAACCAGTATATGAAATACCTAAAGCAGATAATCAATCTTTAATAGATTACTTTACAGGTCAAGAAAAGAGAAGAACATCGTTATTAGAAGTGTTAGGTCAAGATCTAGTTGTTGAACAACTTCAAGAGTTAAAAAACGATGCTGACTTTATGACAAAGTTAGATTCGTTAACAGATGGTAAGGCGTCTGAAATAATGGAAAACCTTGATAGTAAACTAGACACAAGAAACTTAGAAGATACATCGCTTGATACTGTTAAGGCTAGTAAGAAAAAAATAAAACCTGAAGTAGTAAAACAGCAACTAGACGATATATCTAAAGCTAAAAACGCTAAGCTAGTAAATAAAGTCGTAGGTCAAACAGATCTAGTTATAAACAACTCAAATAGAGTTGAGATGCAACAAGGTTTTCAATCAGCTATTGAAACTAATGGTATTACGTTAGAGTCTTTTGACGCTGGTAATTTACAAAATTCTGGAGCAGAAAGAGTTAGACTTAAAAACGGAGATGTTGTTTATAATTTAAGTAACGGAAAGACTATACCTGGAGTATTAAAAGGTGAAGATAAAAACGGTAAAAAATTATTTGAAGCCCCAACAGTAGAGTCTATAGTTGAAATAGAAGGTGACGGTGTTACTCTTGTTGCTGCTAGAAATAGGTTGTATTATGGTAAGTCTGACCCAGCTTATATAAAAGCAAGAGAAGCCGCTGCTAAAAATCCTAATATTAAAAAAGCAAAAAGAGTAACAGCTAAACAAGCTGGAACCACAGAAGGTAATAACCAAGCAGTAATAAATCAAGAAGCGTTAGAAAGAGTTGCTTTAGAGTTAGAGTCCGCTGTTGCAAATGGTATGCCAATGGAGTTTGCTACCATGATAATACAAGGTTCTTATCAAGCTACAACAGGTTTAATTAAAATATCTGCTCCAATTGTTGCTAAATCTATTGATCCACAATTTGCAAAAGAAGGAAAACCAAACCAAACATCTGGTAAAGAAGCTTTTAGAGAAGAACACAGTCCTCCAGCCTCTGTTATAGGTGGTAGTTTAATATGGGCTATAAAAAACGGACAAGTAAAGTCTGTTATGGAAGGCATTAAAAATAATTATGTTCAAGTGCTTTTGTCTAAAGCTGACGACGTAAAAATAGATAGAGCAGGTTTAGATTCTACGCTGCCAGACGGCGTGAATATTATGACGCCAAACGCTGGTATATTAAGATTTGCTGCTTCTGGAATCAACCTAAACACAATAGTTGATTTTAAAACGGGCAAAAGCTTTGCTGAAATAATGAATGTTAGTGTTGCTAAACCTAGTAAAAAAAATCCAAATATAGTAAAAGCACAAAACTCTTTAATAAACGAACAGCAAACAAAAGATATTGATGCTAAAACAGCTCAAGCTAGAATAAAAGCATACGAACCTATAGCGGCTCTTGAACTAGAGTCTGGTAAAATAAACGTTAATAATCTAGGTAACAAGATTAATGTTGAAATGACTATAGCTGATCAATTAACTATGTTAGCTACTTATGATAAAGCAGCTAGAAACGCTAGAGCTATTGACGCGCCTAAGAAAGGTATTAGTGTTTTTGATTTTGATGATACATTAGCTAGGACTAAAGAAAAAGTTATAGTAAACAATACGGATGGTAGTTCTACAGAAATATCAGCTGCTAAGTTCGCGGAAACAGCAAATGAACTAGAGGCCAACGGAGCTACGTTTGATTTTAGTAATTTTGAAGGAGTTGCAGATGGTACTAAAAAAGGTCCACTAGCTGATCTTGCTTTAAAACGTCAAGATAAATTTGGCAGTAAAGATATATTTGTATTAACAGCAAGACCACAAGCTTCGGCTCAAGCTATAAAAACGTTTTTAGATGGTATTGGATTAAACTTGCCATTGAGTAACATAACTGGTTTAGCTAATGGATCACCAGGAGCTAAAGGAAATTGGGTTGCAGGTAAAGCAGCTGAAGGTTATAATGATTTTTATTTTGCAGATGATGCTTATAAAAACGTAGAAGCAGTCCAAGAAGTGTTAAGTCAAGTTAATGTTGATTCTAAAGTTCAAATAGCTAAAGCTAGTAAGAAAAAAGTATTTAACCAAGTCTTTAATGACATAATAGAAAATAGTACTGGTATAAAATCATACAAAGTATATTCACCTGCAAAAGCACAAACAATAGGCGCTAGCAAAGGTAAATTTGATTTTCTTATACCAGCTTCAGCAGAAGACTTCACAGGGTTGTTATATAAAACTTTAGGTAAAGGCAAGGTTGGTGATGCTCAAATGGCTTTTTATAAAACTAATTTACTTGATCCTTATAATAGAGCTGAAATAGCTGTAGTAAACGCTAAGATACAAGCTGCAAATGACTTCAAAGCATTAAAGAATAATTTAAAAACTTTACCTAAAAGTTTATCTAAGTTAACTGGAATAGGTAAATTTACTTTTTCACAAGCTTCTCGTGTAGCTGTATGGACAAGACAAGGTATGACCGTACCAGGTTTATCTAAAACAGATCTTAAACAGTTAAATGATTTTGTTGATAACAATGCTGAGTTAAATACTTTTGCAGATGAGCTTATAAAAATACAAAAAGGAAAACCATATCCTGCACCTACAAAGACATGGGTTAGTGGAACTATAACAAGTGATATAACTACAGAAATAAACAAAGTCAATAGAAAAGAGTACATGCAGGAGTTTCAAGAAAATGCTGACATAATTTTTAGCGATGAAAACATGTCAAAACTTGAAGCTGCTTACGGACCTAAGTATGTTGAAGCTTTAAAAGATAATCTACGTAGAATGAAGTCAGGCTCTAATAGACCGATAGGTGGTTCTAGAGTTGTTAACAACGTGTTAGATTGGCTAAACAATTCAGTTGGTGCTGTCATGTTCTTAAACACTAGATCTGCAATACTACAAACTATATCTGCGGTTAACTTTGTTCAAGTCAGTGGACCTAATAATTTACTAGCAGCAGGTAAAGCTTTTGCTAATCAAAAACAATACTGGAAAGATTTCATGACATTAATGAATTCACCTTATTTAGTTGAAAGACGTAATGGTTTAAAAATAAATGTTAGTGAGTCTGAAATAGCAGATGCTGTGGCTGAATCTAAAAACAAACCAAAAGCTGCTTTAGCTTATTTATTAAGCAAAGGTTTTGTAATGACTAGGTTTGCAGATAGTTTTGCTATTGCTTCTGGAGGTTCTACTTTTTATAGAAATACTGTTGATGCTTTAGTTAAAAGCGGCATGGACCAAAAGTCGGCTGAGAAAAAAGCTTTTGATGATTTTAGAGCTTTAGCGGAAGAAAGTCAACAATCAAGTAATCCTAGTAGAATAAGCCAACAACAAGCTTCAGCAGCTGGTCGTGTTATATTAGCGTTTGCTAATACACCGATGCAGTATGCTCGTATAATAAAAAAATCTAGTCAAGATCTTATAAACGGTAGAGGTGACTGGAAATCTAATGTATCTAAAATAGCTTATTACGGTGCTATGCAAAACGTAGTGTTTAACGCTTTACAACAAGCTTTATTTGCCTTAGCTTTTAGTGACGATGAAGAAGAAAAAGAAAAACAAAAGAAAGATAAGACTGGTAGAATAGTAAACGGTATGGTTGATTCTTTAATAAAAGGAGCAGGTATACAAGGTCAAGCTGTTATTGCAATTAAAAATGCTATAATTAAAATAGCTGAAGAAGCTGATAAAAAATCACCAGAGTTTCAAAAAGCTGTAGATGATTTACTTGGTTTCTCACCACCGCTTAGTGCTAAGATAAGAAAGATAAAAGGTGGTTTAAAAGCTTTTTCATGGAGTAGAAAAGAAATGAAAGAAAAAGGCTTTGACTTAAACAATCCAGCTTACCTAGCTAGTGCGCAAGTAATATCAGGATTGACAAACATACCTGTGGATAGAGCTATTAAAAAGCTAAACAACATTAGNGCTATATTTAGTGATAGTTCTGCTAANTGGCAAAAAGTAGCTATGGCATTAGGCTGGTCAACATGGGACGTAGGTTTACCTTTCTACGGTGTTGAAGACAAAGAAGTACAAACACCACAAACAATACTTAGAGATAAAGTATTAAAAATGAAAAAAGAAACAAGTGGACCACAACAAAAACAAATGCTTTTAGATTTAGGTTTAACTAAAAAAGAAATAAAAGCTTTAAGATACGAAGAAAATAGAATAAAAAAAATAATTGAATTACAAAACAAAAACAAAAAATAATGGCATACGAAGATTCAGCTTTAAGAAAAGTAAAATGTACCTCACCGTACAAAATGAAACATCAAACTCCACTTGACCTGGGAAGATGCTGGGATGGATACAAACCAAACCCTGATGGAAGACCTGCAAGTGAACAAGGAAGTTGTGTAAAAATATAAAAAAAACTATGGGAAAATTACTAGTAAAATTAGGGTTAAAAATACAAGCATGGTGGTGTTTGTTTGAGTGTTGGTGGAATAGCGTGGTAGCTAAACTTATGTTTAACGTTGAGACATGTCCTCACAAATTATGTAAATGTAAGAAATAATGACTGAACAAATAAAATTATACGTAATCAACGCTTCTACGTTAGGGGTTACAACTTTTACTACTTTAGAAATGGGTATGAAAATATTTCTTTTAGCAGTAACTATAGGATACACCATTACTAAATGGATAAATATAAATAAAAAAGATGAGGACGATAAATAAAATTATCGTTCATTGTTCAGCTACACAAGAAGGTAGAGACTTAGATGCTGCAGAAATAAATCGGTGGCATTTAAAAAGAGGATGGAATGGTATAGGTTACCATTATGTAGTTTTGCTAGACGGTACTATAGAATATGGCCGTAGTATATACAAACAAGGAGCTCATGTTAAAGGCGGAAATGAAGGTTCTATAGGAATTTGTTACATTGGAGGTGTTGAATCAGAACGTGGTTCTAATGGCAAATGGATTGCTAAAGATACTAGAACACCTGAACAAAAAGAAAGCTTGTTATTATTACTTAAAACATTAAAAAAAATGCATACAAGTGCTACAATACATGGCCACAATGAGTTCGCGGCTAAAAGTTGCCCGTGCTTTGATGCTAATAAAGAATATTGCAACATATGAAATCACCATTAAACATAAAGGAAAAAGCTTACGAAAAGCAGAATAGAAAAATGCGTAAAGATTATACTAAAGAAACTGGTAAAACTTTAGGTTCAAGACAGACTTCTGGAACTGGCAAAAGAAGAGTTTCGTTTGCTTGTAGATTTGCTGGCATGGCTGGAGCAATGAAAGATGCTAAAGGAGAACCAACTAAAAAAGCAATGGCACTAAAAAAATGGGGGTTTGGTAGCGTAGAAGCTGCTAGAAATTTTTGTCAAAAAAATAAAGAAAAAAAATCTTAAAAAGGAACACAATAAAATAGGCGTACCATACCTAATAGTTCCTGTAACCAGAAAGGGCCCTCATTACGAGAGCCCTTTTTTGATTTTAACCATCACAAGCTAAACAATCTTCATTCATTGCTTGCTGTGCAATATCG
>JGI24005J15628_10001422_pt1 | contig 12797 bp, 25 predicted proteins | sample LinPmetageLP40_FD_15628 | JGI IMG/M metagenome (IMG submission 15628)
TATAACCTCAATTATAATCAATGAGGATATGTTGGGAGGGACAGTATTTCAAACTTTTGATAAGGCATATGAATTAGCAAAAGCATTTCAAAAGAAGTACGCTCATGATTTTAATTGGGAAGATCAAGAATTAGATTTCGATGAAGCAATAGTCCAATTTGTTAACTCTAAAACCCTTAATAGTTATGGATGATTACACAGCAATAGGATTAGCAGAGGGATTTGTAGAATGCCACGATGAGCAAGAGATCATCCAAGCATGGCAATACCTCCACACCACAGGCCTTGCCTACAAATTACAGGGATGGTTTGGAAGAACAGCGAAAACATTAATCGATCAAGGAATTATAAAATGAAAGTAAGAATCGACACAAAAAATTGGCTTGGGAACTACGGATCTAGAGTCAAAGAATTTGAGAATCAAAGGCACCTCGATAATTATTTAGCGAAAGCAAATAAAGATCATTCAACATCTAAGATTATCGGAGTAGAAATATTAACTAATAAAAATTAAAACTATGATAAATATTAACAACAACTATTGGCAAATGGACAACTCAGACTTCAATGAGTTAGTCGAAGAAAAACAATTAGACCAAGGAAAATGGTATTTCTATTATAATGAAAAACTAGACCAATGGGAGGCTTGTATGCATGGAATTTATCTACATGTATTTAAAACTTTAGGAGACTTGATGTTTAGAAAAAATGAAATTGATTTTTTTGAGTATGACGAAATAGAAAGCGACAAGAATAACATGGAAGTTTTGACAAATTCAAAAGGACAAATAAGAGAATATTAACTAATAAAAATTAAAACTATGGTAATTACTAATGAAATATTTGAGTACTACAGGGAAACACAAAGGAAAGTAAAAAAGTATAAAAGTTTTCTAAATGAGAACGGTTATATAGTTTATGAGAAACCTAAACGTAAAAAGAAAACAGACTGATGAGCCTGTGTAATTCAGGCGAAACGAGGGAGATATGTTTTGAACGACTCCATGATTTTTGGCTCCCTCGTCTTTGTATAATAATTAAAACTGAAACAATGGAAAAACTAAAGATGCAACTAAAGTGGTTTAATCACTTTGTTGATTTAATCCAAGATGTAGATTCTAACCTGTATGATCAAGCGTGTGAATATGCTGATGGTATGGAAAATTTATTCGGAGAAGAAACCACAGACAATGGCTACAATGTCGAGCAAGTAAAAGAATATTACTTAAATAGTGGATTTCCTAGATATTCTGAAGAGCCTTTTTTATCTGAGTATAATGATTCAGATTGGATAGAACATGCTAACGAATCAGAATTAGAATTATAATAACAATTAAAACTGAAACAAATGAAAAATAATTTTTGTGATTGCTGTGAGCAAGAGATCGATCAAGATCTAGACTTTTACCAATACGATCGTAACGATGAGATCCTATGCGAAGAATGTTATTCTCAGGCCTTAGACCGCTCTACTGTAATTCAGACATGGTCACCCCAAGATCAGGAGACAAAGAAATATTACTTCCCAATGGAATTAGGCAAAGCCTTCAATACTTATTACGAAGAAATTTATACAGATGATGACGAAGATCATCAGCCTGTTAAAGATTGTAAATGGGTAAATTCATCTGCATGGAGAGGATATATGGATGTAGAATTTAAAGAGGGCTATAAGGAAATAGAGTCAGGATGGATTACAGGTAGATATGAAGACGTTACTTGGAAGCATAAATTAAATGATCTAATGGATGCTATAATAAAAGAAGAAACAGACTGTCCTGTAATGTTTTCTATTGTGACTAGTTTAACAAGTAATTTGTTTTCTTCTGCAACATCTGTAATTGTCAAAACCAAAGACGAAGATCAATTTTTAAAATGGCTAGTAGAAGAATATGGAATGACAAGAGAACAATTAAAAACAGCACTAACATAAACTAAATAATTAATCATGGCAAATCTAGAGATGGAAGAATTCATTAAAAATAACATCCTTGATACTGTATCAAAAAAATATGAATACAGTACAGACTCCTTAGATTATTTAATGACAATCAAAGGACAATTACAAAACGTGATCGAAACTGTTGATGAAACTATTGATTACATGGTCAAAGTAAAAACAATACATGATCATAAAAAAGAAAGGGTATATCCCTTTTACGAAGGAGATCACTATTGGACTATTGAAAACGGAAAAGTAGTTTGGTCTTGTTGGGATCCTTTATCTGAAGAGATGCACTTAGAAAATCCTGGTAAAATATATTATTATTCAGAAGATGAGGCAAAAGTTTCTTTGGAGAAAATCAAAAAACAAATGTTGTAATTATGAAACAAGACAATATATACATCAAGATTAAGGAGATGTTTCCAGATGCACCAGATCAATTTATAAATGCTATGTACCACAATATCAAGGGTAAACAGTATTTATGGAGAGAAGAAAAGTTGAACGATGATTCAATTTCAGATGTAAATATTTTTGGTGTGTCAGACTAAATAACTATTTTTGCAATGTCCGACAGATAGATTATTAACTAAAAAAAAAACTCTTATTATGAACGAAAGTAAAATTCAAGAACTTCAGAAACAGTTCGGATACGATTTATATCAGAGCCTTATCAATTCAGGAGAAGCATGGAAATCAGGAGGCACCATTACTAAACGATGTAAGGAAGCCTTATTGACAGGAGCGTGTTATTTACCTTATCAAGAATATAAGGTAAATATTTTTGTGTTGGTACCTAGTAGATATCAAGTTGGCAAAAATGCTATAGGATCAATTAATAGATCAAAAAAATATTGGTCTGACCAATGGAATATTTCTCAAGAGATTGGGAAAAATATACATCAATCAATAACAATTTAAAATTAAACAAATGGATGCCGTAACAAAAGATATACAAATTGTCTGCGATACAGTAAGAGTTGTAACAAAAGCCGATCCAATGGCAAGAAATCGATTAAGACAAAATGTTGATGCCAGGAGAATAGTTTATAAAATATGTAGAGACACATTAAATCTCACCTATTTAAAAACAGCAAGGTTTTTTAATAAAAATCACGCTTCAGTATTACATGGTCTAAAACATTTTGACGACTTGTTTGAGACAGATAGACAGTTTAGAAATAATTACAAAGCAGTAATGCAAGTAATAAGTAGTTTGGAGTTTTCTGAAAACCCTATTATAGATCCTCACGATATAATTGTAGACTATGTAAATCTACAAACCGATCATATAGATGTACAGCAGAAATATGAATCGCTACTTAGGTCGTTACATAGAAAAGTTTTAGAAAATGTAAATGATATGCTAAAACCTATTGATAATGTGGTTTTACATAAAATAATGGCAGACAACAACTGTTCAAAAACATTACAAAAAACAGTACATCAAATATTATTAAAAAAAAATGAAAGATTATGATATTTTTTTTATAAAACATTGCAATGACCTATAATTTAATTTAATTTAAATTATCTTTGCACTAACAAAGTAAATAAAACACATTTACTATTGTAAATTTAACTTAGAGTCAACCTGACTACTTATATGCCCAAAATCATAAAACAGGAGATATGACCTAAAACTATTATTAACTATGAAAATTTGAAAACTAAAAGAATTGCAAGAACCCACGAAAATTTTAAAAACAAAGCACTAAAACTATTACAAATCAAAGAGATTCCTACGACAGAAGTATGTATGTATCTGTATGGGAGTAAATTAAAAAAAAGCACATTAAACCAAAAAAAAACAGGTACTTCTCCATTGTTATTTGCAGAAGCAATTAAAATTATAGAATATTATGGTCACCTTGCCGATAAAGTAGATGACATAATTAACGAATAAACAACTGTACAAATATTTATTAATAACTAAAAAAAACTTTCCATGAATACAGAAACCTTCATGTCTTTATTAAAAGAAATCATTACTCTTTTAGAAAGTGGATTAATTTTAAATTATGGAAAAAAATTTTCTAATCTTACTATAACTTCCTACAGACAGGTGTACAATCAAATGAATTCTTATCAGTTTGATTTTAATATAGAAAATTTAGATCTAAACAATGTAACTAATAGAAAAGATAGGCTTAAGGTCACCCAAAATTTACAGGGTCATGTAAACAAATACCTTAACATGATGTTAGATGATTGCAAACATAACAACACTAGAAAGAATCATCTTAAAATAATTAGAACTACACTTAAAAAAGCAGAAGCATATTANGGTTACTTGTTTCCCAATCTTCAAAGTATGCGAGAATTACAAACAGAAGTAATTGCTTTAAATCCAACACAAGTGGAGTTGATACATAACAACAACCCGGGAATCGAACTCGAAGACGTTTGGTACTACACAAGACTAATGTTATACTCTTGTATGCGAGTAAGTGACCTGGTAAACTTTCAAGCATCATCTGATGGAAGTGTGGTCACTATAATTACTAAGAAAGGAGTTGGTGCTATATCATCTTTTTACTTACCAAAAGATGTGCGTAAATTTTTAGAAGGCAAAGGGTCTTTTTCACATTCTCCACAATACTTTAGGACTCAACTCAAAACCTTATTAAAATCTTATAAAGAATTTCAGGATAAAAGAATAGTATATACTTACGATCATAACGGAAATCCTGTGCATGAAGAAAAGTTTTTGTATGAAATAATAACTCCACACAAATTAAGATCAAGTGGAATAACATATCACTTGTCAAAAGGATTAAGTGAAATAGAAACTAGAAATATTAGTGGCCATGCCAATGGATCTACTGCTTTTTATAGATATGTGAAGCATTCTAACACAGAGTCTATAGAAAAACAAAAGCAATATATTTAAATCTAAATACTAAACACATCAATATTTAATAAAGTTACCATTGTTAATAAATACAAACAATGTTAATAATACGATCGTACATTGTAATTAAATTGTCTTACCTTTATTATAAATCACCACGACATGAAACACCATACAAAAACATGGTCAGATTTGACTACGAAAATAGCGAAATCATTCATGATCGTAAGAGATTTTCTCTTAGAGATTTCAAACTTTTTATGCTCACACATCACGAAGACATATGTATGGGGCGAAGAATAAAAGGATGGATATTTGATTGGGAATCTATCTTGTTTCACGCAAGAAAATATTATATTATTAACTTTTATTTAAACAATTTAAAAAACTCAAAATTATATGAAACTAAAAAGAAAACTTAAAAAAATATCAATAGGTAGGGACAAACTAATTGTTCCATGGATTGAAAGGTTAAATTATTTTAACGACTATTTTAGACCCAGTGGCTACACATTAGAAACTGACGTTATTGATATGAACGATAGTATTATAGTGATGATCGGAAGGGTATACAACTCAGACCGAATAATGGTTGCGGATGGTGTAGCACACAAAAAAACAAACGAGCCATTTTCTTTTCAAAAATGCCAATCAGGAGCATTAAATCGTGCATTATTCATTCTTGGAATAGTAGATAGCGAAGAAGACTCTATCATGGACGAAGACGAAGCAAGTGAACTTCAAAGAAACAAAGGATCAAGCGGATCAGATATTTTTAAATCTATGTTAGCATATGTATCAGTTGATTATAATGCAGTAGAAAAAAGAATTCCTGCTAATAAATCAAACTTAACTAATGAACAAATTAAAGAGTTAAAGTATTTGATTAATTCCGAAAAGTCTAAAAAGGCTATAGCACAAGCAAGCAAGTAATAATTTTAGGGAGGTCGCAAACCAACAACCAAACAAGTAAGAGCCAATTGTTTTTACTAGACCTCCCTTTATCAAAAAATTAAAAATGTTAGAGAGAGTTACAGAGAAAAAGTCCACAAGAATAACCTTTAGGCTTACACCAAGTGAAGTTACAAACTTACATATAGAGTGTAAACTACAGGGTAAAAACATTTCTGAAGCAATAAGAGGAGCATTAAAAGAAACCTATAGAATATGAGTAAAATTCAAAGAATACCAACTGCAAAACTCACTTATGAAGAGTGGGTAGAATTAAGAAAGTCACTAGTGTACAAGGGAATGGTCGGAGGATCTGATGCATCTACGCTATTAGGACTAAATCCCTGGACATCTAAGATCACAAGATGGAATCAATCTGTAGGTACTGCAAAGATTAAAAACATTGACAATGAAGTTATGTTTCATGGTAGACTTTTGGAAGACTATGTAGCAGATCTGTGGCAATATTGGACAGGAGATCCGATAGAGATGATTAATAACTACCAGGCAAAAAACAAATTAAGAAAATCAATTAGAAGAAATTCAATTTTTATAAATCCAAAGTATCCATTTCTGTTTGCTAATATTGACAGACAGATCACCATGCACGATGAACAACATGGTAAAGGGGTTCTAGAAATAAAAACTATATCAGGATATAATGCTGATAAATGGTCGGGAGGAATACCTCCTTACTATATCGCACAGATCCAATTATACATGCTTGTTCTGGGATATGAATACGGACAGTTTGCTTTCTTAAAAGATGGTAGACATATGGATGTTTTTACTGTAGAAGCAAATCATAACATACAGGAGACTATTCTTGAAGAGGCTGAGAGATTTTACCACAGCGTTCAGGAAGCAAGAAACATTATAGATATTAAAGGTGAAGTAATAAACACCAACGAAAAATATAGACTCATATCTCATCTAGAACCTGATGTAGAAGATGAATATAAAGTTGATCTTGATCAGTTTTTATCTGAAAAACATAAAGCAATGGTTGATCGAGTGAAAATAGATTCTGATGATGAATTGTTAAGTCTTACAAGAAGATATGTTGAAAGCAGAGACAATGAAAAAAATGCTAAGAACATAAAGCAATTAGCGATGCAACATATTAAACAAATTCTTATTCATAGAGGTGCACAAGAAGTAGACTTTGGAGATAATGGTAAGATCGTTTGGGGAAAGACCTTTAACGTAAGATTTAAAGAAACAGAAAAAGTAAATTTTTAATATGAAATTATCAGATATAAAAAAAGGCATACTTAATAATTTAGCGGTCAAAAATCGTCACACATTAGAAGTAGATTCAGTAATAGAAGGTAATTCTTATTTTGGTACTTGCATATTTGTAGGAGTTGCAAGGATGTATAATTTTTCTATAGTAGAAATAGAAAACTTTCTCTCAGAAGATCTTCATCACATAAAGTTTTTAGAAGATAAATTTTTAACAATTTTAGATGATTATTTTAATACTAAAGATCCCAGTACAACAGCCAAAGCCTTTTTTATAAAAACTAATTTAATTCTTAATCATATTAGAATAGAGCATGGTAAAACAATTTCTCTTGCAGAAATAATTAAAGAAAAAATCAAATGAACATAAAAGTATTAGGACAAGTAAAATATATCTCAAAAGTAAAAGAGACTAAAGGTCAAGTAAACCACAAATTTGTGAGTTTATGGATTAAAACTTTAGAGGATTCATTTATCTCAGTTAACGCATGGGATGATCATATGGCAAAAATAGAGGGATTAAAGGTTGGAGATATTACAACATTAGAATGTAGATTAGAGTCACACAGAAACAAGAAAAATCCTGAGTTGTTTTTTCATAAAATAATGATTTCATGATTAGATCAACAACAATTATTTATGATGTGTTAAGGAAACAAGATCTGTCTCCTATAGCATATATGTTGTGTGATTTAATTTATAAGTATACATCTAATGATGGTTTTTGCGATGTCAAACTATCTGACTTGGCTGAACAATTAAATTCATCTTCTAGAACTATGAGCAGATATGTCTCTGAGTTGTCAGATAAAATTTTAATTGAAAACATAGGTACCAGGGCACACCCAAAGTATAGAACCACTCCCCTGTGGTTTAAGATCGCTGTATCAGACAATAAGAATGATGATAGTGTTTCCCTTGAGTACCAAAAAGTATGTGCAGATGTTATAAACTACATTAATGAAAGGTACGGAAACAAGTACGTTCCTAGAACTTATGAGAAAAGATTTAAAAGCATCTTATCTAAAAAGTTTAATGGAAAGCCAATTACAGGATCAACAATGGTTAAAGTATTTATGTGGTGTAAAGATAATTGGAGCCAAAAGTATCAATCTTCAGTTACTCCTGAGGTAATATTTGGAAAGAAATTTATAGAAAAGTATTTAATACAATATACAGAGTGGGAGACAATGAGTAAGGTCACCCCCAATAGAAAGAATATAGCAATAATATGACAGACAATTTATCTAAACTGCAAGAACTTGGTATTAATGTAAAGAGTAACACAGGCACCGAGCCACAAAAAACTACATGTCCTAAGTGTTCGCATACTAGGAAAAAAAATAAAAACGAAAAATGTTTAAGGGTATGGGTAGAAACAGGAACTTATTACTGTCACCATTGTGGAGATAACGGATCTGTTGCAGAATATGAAACAGAATATGAAATTCCTACCGTTAGATCATTACCAATATCTGATAAAATTATTTCTTTTTTTAAAGAAAGAGGTATTAATGAAGACACAATAGGATACTATGGGATTACTGAAGGCATGGAGTATATGCCTCAGGTACAGTCTGAGAGGGCTGTTATTCAATTTAATTACATAAGAAAGGGTATAAGGGTCAATGTTAAGTTTAGAGACGCTGAGAAGAACTTTAAATTAAACAAAGGATCTGAACTTATTATGTATGGTTTAGATGTTATTAAAGACTCTTCATGGTGTATTATAACTGAAGGAGAGTTTGATGCTATGGCTTTTTATGAAGCAGGATTACAGCAGGAGCGACTTATGTTTGCCTGTTCTGTGCCTAATGGAGCATCAACAGGAAATCAAAACCTTACTTATTTAGACAACAGCATAAATGAGTTTGAAAATAAAGAAAAGATATATTTAGCATTAGATAACGATGCACCAGGTATTAAATTAAGAGATGAGTTATCAAGAAGAATTGGCAAAGATAGAATTTGGTTAGTAAATTTTCCAGAAGGATGTAAGGATGCCAATGATGTTTTACTTAAGCATGGATCAGAAGTATTAGTCAAGTGTATTGATTCTGCAAAACCTTTTCCACTAGAAGGTGTAAGTAAAGCATCAGATTCTCGTAAAGAAATACATAATTTATATAATTATGGAATGCCTCAAGGAAATACTATAGGTTATGATAATTTTGATAAACTCATGTCTTGGAGGCCATCAGAATTTACATTGGTAACAGGTGTTCCTGGACATGGTAAATCTAGTTTTGTTGATCAAGTTGTTGTAGAGTTAGCAAAGCAAGGATGGAAGTTTGGAGTATTTTCTGCTGAAAAACAACCTATTAAAGTTCATGTTGCTGAATTAATTGAAAAGTATGCAGGCAAAAAGTTTGGCAGAGGATCTGTCGATAATTTGCAACCTGAAGAATTAGATCCGGCTATAGACTTTATCAATAAACATTTCTATTTCATAAACTTAAAAGACAATGATTTAACAGTAGAAGGAATACTTAATAAAGGAAAAGAATTAGTAAAAAAAATGGGAATCAATTGTTTGATTATAGACAATTGGGCTTTTGTTGAACATAAGATTGAAAGAGGTATGAATGAACATCAATATACCGGACTTCAATTGTCGAAGATCAAAATATTTAAAGAAGCATATGATTGTGGAGTTATGTTAGTAGCACACCCACAAAAATTAAAGAAGGAAAATGGGAAGGTTGAGGTCGCTTCAGGTTACAGCGTAAGCGGATCTTCCCACTTCTTTAATAAAGTAGATAATGGAATTACTGTGTATCGAGATTTTGAAAAGGAACTTGTCGAAGTGCATGTTTGGAAGGTACGATGGAGATTCACAGGAAAAACTGGTATGCAGGAATTCATATATAATTTAGATACAACTTGTTATTCAGAATATAATAATGGCGAAATCGAAAAGAAAAATACACAGTTCCCTACATTCAAAGGACAATAGTCAAAGACTCTACAGATTAGAGTGGACTATGAACAGATATAATTCTTCCATAGGTAAGAGTGAACAATTTGATGAAGGAGATCTTTTAAGACCGGCTATGCTTGATGAAATTGTACCAAACAAAGAGAATTATTTTATCAGACCAAATGGTAAAGGACCAGACTATTATCTTTTGTATCAAGGCTTTCATGAATCAGTAGAATATTCAGACATCAAGACTTTTGTAAAGAACAAAATGGTATATGTCTATAATGAATTTAATAAATATGGCAAACACTAACAGAACAAAAGGACACAACTATGAAAGAGAATTAGTTAAGGACTTTAAAGCCTTAGGTTTTACAGACTGTGTTACATCTAGATATGGATCTAAAATGTTAGACGATAAAGGTATAGATCTTATGAACACAGGGGATTTTGTAGTACAAGCAAAATGCTATAAACGAAATCCACAATATAAAAAGGTTTTGGATGATATGGATATTAAACCAACAGACATACCTATTGTGTTTCACAAGGCACCTGGAGGTAAGCAATATTGTATTTTATACAAAGAGGATATGTTAGAATTAATAGAAATGCTTGTGCAAAACAAGATCATAAACACACCATAAATGGAAGAAATACTAGTAAAATATAAAATAAGAATACCCACAATAGATAGGTTACTTGAAGACCATAATAAAAATCATGTAAGTATTGTATCGGTAAACAATACAGAAAAAGAAATAAAAAAATTAAAAGAGTTAGATGAAACTCTTGCAACGAAAATAGACGATGTAAATATTATCGTCTGTGAAGTCCTTGAATGTCTCAAGGCGAGAGGTTTAGACACCTCTGAATATATATAACACTTTAATTAATAATTATGTCAAATTCAGTAGAATTACAAGGTCGCATCAAAGAAATCTCAGATGCACAAACCATTCAAACTCAAAAAGGAGAGATTGAAAAAAGAGTATTAACAGTTGAATTAGGTGCTGATTCTCAGTATCCTGTTGACTATCCTGTTGAAGCAATTGGTGCTAAAGCAAATTTGTTTAATGCATACAAAGAAGGAGATCAAGTTAAAGTTTCTATTAACTTAAGAAGTTACAGAGACCGAGATAATAATCTTAGAACTGCTAACGCTAATGCTTGGAAAATTACTTATGCGGATGGTAACATTCCAAATAGCAATAACACTTACGCTAATAATGTTGAGACAGCAGTAAATGATCTAGACTTTTAATGGATACTAGAGAAAAGATTGAGAGGGTCGGTGCGGAAATCATCGCCCTTCTCATTTCTAAAAATGCTGATTATGGAGATTCCGCTACTGCTCCTATAAATGTATTTAGTGATGGCGATGCTGTTAAATCTTTATGTGCTAGAATAGATGATAAGATTTCTAGAATCAAACAAAAAGGTATATATGATAAAACAGAAGACACAGTTAAAGACCTTGTTGGTTATCTTATACTATTACTTATAGCATTAAAAGATAAAGAAGAACCATTAAATCAAATGAAAAACAGAAATAAACCACCTGAAGATCATAAAGGATGGTTTGGTTACACTAATAATAGTTGGGGGATTTAATTCTTTCAACTATTTTTTTAGTTTTGCTTTCAGCATTTGAAACATATCATTAACTCTGTATTTTTCTAAAATGTCAGAGTGATATTTTGTATACTTTTCTAGCATCTGTGGTGCTTGAGTATCTTTGTAATGTACTGAAATAGTATTGTCGTTTTGATACATGAGTTCTCTCATGTCAGCATCTGGAACACTAAGTATAGATCCTGTTGTTTGAAATGCTTTTCTTACAGACTTAAAAGTGAAACCTGTAATTGCCTTAAAGTTTCGTGATTGTTTTTGATAGAAAAATATGTCCTTAACTCCTCCAATAGGAAAAAGAGAATTACATGTTGGATCAATCATTTTGTTTAATAAAATAATAATTTCCTTAATTGGATCTAAACCCATGTAAATTAGACCCATTTTATTAGTTTTTGATCTATTGTGTTTGTACACCATGTTCTTTTCACCAAATGAGTATGCTTCTGTGTTTTCATACAAATCCTTTACAAACCTGTCCATTGATAACAAAATAAGATCTTGCACATAAAGTCCCCTCATTGAAAACATCATTAAGTAAATTAAAATAGAAGTAACGGACAATTCAAATTGCTCATCGTTAACGTCTAGACGATTAATAACCTTGATTAAGTCATCAGACCTCATCCACTTTGGCTCTAGGTTTTTAGAAGCAAGACCTCTGACGTATGAAAAAGAAGTAAATGTAATATCATCTTTTCGTGCATGGTTGTGAATTGCTTTAGCACTTCTCCTATATGTATTAAACGAAGCAGGACTTCTTTCTAATTTTTGAAATTTATCTTTTAGTTTGAGCCAATTATTTTTATCACATAACTCTTCAAACGAAATTTTTTTAGTACCATTAAAATGTTTTGCAAGTGCAGATAAACTTAATCTATAAGAATTGAAACTACTTTCTTTAATTTGAGTTTTAAGATGGTCATCCATGTATGAAATAACATCGTCCAAGTGAGACCCACCTGAAATCCTATTGCGAGCCTCTTCATATTTCAAAACAGCAAAAACGCTTTGATCATAAAGTTCATCGACAGTTTTTTTTAATTCGGTTATTTTTTTATTTACTAAGCCATAGAAAGGATGGCTAGGTTTAAGTCTTTTGTGTCTGTCATCCCAATGCTTTCTAATGACCTTTATTTTCGTAGGAATTTTTTTATCTAACTGATTCGCTCTAAAACGAACATGTAATAATACAGATCCATCTTTATTAGTTTCATTTCTAGTACATATTGTTAATGCCATGGTCC
>JGI24005J15628_10001423_pt1 | contig 12779 bp, 21 predicted proteins | sample LinPmetageLP40_FD_15628 | JGI IMG/M metagenome (IMG submission 15628)
GCCTCCTCTGCCGTCTTATCGGTTATAAGGTGCTTGTACCTCTTGGCCCAAGTGTAACTACTGTCACACCCCTTATCAAAAACGGGTAAATCAAACACATTATCTATGTTTGTTATATCAATTGTTTCATACGGTAACTCATATGTACTGACATCTGTTGGGTCTTTCTGCCCAAAGCCATTACATTGTAGATTACATAAAAAGAATCTCATCCACAGACTAGGTATACCAACATACTGGCCTTCGCCTTGTGCTGAATAAAATGTTTCGCTATACTTTAGACTCATCCTGTCCCTTCAATAGATCTAACATACTTTGATAATTAACACCATTATGTACAACTGATGTTATAGCATCAAATACTATATTGTGTAATTCGCTACTTTCAAAATCTGTTCTGTCGTTTACTATATCGTCTAAACACTCTATAGCACACATTCTAAATCCTTTGTCAAATAGTTTATGAAATGTATCTATATCTGATGCAAATATTCTACCATACTGTATTAGTTTTAACCATAACACATCTGATATTGCTGTACATTCTAAAACAACATCATCATTAGAACCATTGTTTCTTACAGAAAGATGTCCAGTACCATTAAATGTTTCTATGTCTGCAATAGTATCTATACATTCAAAAACTTCTTCAACAGAGACAGGAAATCTTTTTGTAATATAGTTCATATTTTTACGATCTATAATACTATCTGTAATATTGCGAACTGGTACTGACATCTTACCAATTACTAATGTGTGATTTCGTGTCTTTATCATATTATTTGTTTGCGGCAAATGATTGTTGTAGTTTAATATTATCCATAAACTCTTTCTTAGTACTAGGGTCATCAAAGAAAGAACCTTCTAATACTGTTGTTTGTGTTAAACTGCTATGGGCTAATACACCTCTGTTTTCTACACAACCATGTGTTGCTTGTATATAAACACCTAAATTCTTACTACCAGTTGCTTTCATAATCTCTCTGGAAATATCATTAGCAAGTTCTTCTTGCAATGTGCCACGTCTTGCACACCATTGTGCTATTCTAGTATACTTAGAAAGACCTATAAGAGTCTCTCCTGCAATAATACCTATATATGCAGTACCTTTAACAGGTTGATGATGATGTGAACACATACTAAGTATTTCGCTTCTAACTACTAACATGCCTTTATAACCTTCTTCAATGTCATTAGGAAATGCTGTGGCATTAGGCATACTGTTATATCTACCCCACATAAGTTCGTTAATATACATTTTAGAAAGACGTCTAGCAGTACCTTGACTGTTAGGATCATTGTATCTGTCAATAAGTAATGTATCTAATACACCTTCAAAATGAGGAATAAGTTCTTCTATAAGTTTTTCGTGGTCGCCTTCGTCCATAAACTTAGCAACATTATCACTCGCCCAATATTTTGCACCTGCTTCTTTAATTTTATTGGTTATCTTTTCACTTACCTTCATCTTGCATCTCCTCTATCCTTTTTCTTAATTCTTCTATCTCTTTTAAGAGAAAGTTTTTCATATTTCTCTTGCCTAACCTTGTCATCACTATCATGGTGCTGATAATGTCTAGTAATTTTTTCATCTAAAGTTCTGTGAAGATCTTCTAAATGCTTTAAGTGATTACTAAGACTTTGTAATGTGCTCATTGTCTTCTTTTAAGACTCCTGTTACCCAATTTTCACATACATCATTTGCATAATGTATACTTTTATCTCTAACATCAATAGTACCAAACGGTTGATGCTTTTTAAACAAGTGAACAATGTAACCATTGTCCTCTACTATTTCTGCTTTTTTGTGCATGTCATTTATATTCATTTCCACCATTCCTCGTATGGGAAGACAATCCATCTTTCTTCCTCTGGAGTAACAATTTTTCCTGCATAACTTACTTTACTAAATTTACTACTCTCTTTATCATATAGTGTAGCATACTTTATACCTTCATGCAAGTGGAATATGTTATTATTTTCTTCTGCATCAAATGTGTTTACAACTTCATCAATAGCAGTAAGGGTTTCTCCTGAATCATTTATATCATCTACAATTAAAATATCATCACTACTGTATTTAGATAAAATTGTTTCCAACCTAGTAGATTCCTTGATCATACCATGGTCTCTAGTTGTCCATTCAAATCCATGAAAAGGAACATTATAATAATGACTTAACATTACGCCTACAGGATATCCTCCTCTTCCAGGTCCTAATATAACATCAGGAACATAATCATCTAAGGCTATCTGTCTAACAATATCAGATAAGTATTTCTGTAATATGTCCCAACTTTGATATTCTTTAACGATCATATACTATTTCTTTATAAGTGATTGTTGATATGCTATTTCATCTCTAACTATATCTTGTATAGTAAAAGAACTTTCCCAACCCATTTCGTCCCATGCCTTGGCAATATTAGCCGAGGTCTTTGCAGGATCGCCGTCTCGTCTTGGTCCATAGTCTTTATTAATAGTAAGTTCTAGTTGTGCTTCTACTTCTGCAACAACAGTATCTATACTACTAGAAGAACCACCACCTATATTAAATGCGCCACCTTCTCCACCATCAAATAGATAGTTAAGTGCGGCCATATGTGCAGATGCTATATCAACTACATGTGTATAATCTCGTTCACATGTTCCATCAGCAGTATCATAATCATTACCATTAATTGTAAGTTTTTCACCTTTAAGTGCCTTACTTACTATAATAGGAATGATATGTTCTTTAGGGTCTAACTGGTAACCAAGTCCTTCAAAACTACCTGCGGCATTAAAGTATCTTAGTGCTGTATAATTAAAGTCATATGCAATAGCATAATCTTCTAATACATTTTCTATCATTAATTTACTTTTACCATATGGTGTTAAAGGATTAGTTGGGTCTATTTCAGAGTTAAGTAACATCTCTGAATCGCCATAAACAGAACTTGAACTACTAAACACAAAATGTTTAACACCACAAGCAACTGCATTCTTTAATAAGGATACACTATTTGCAACATTATTATAATATGTTTCTGCAGGATCCTTAATACTTTTAGGAACACTATGGTTAGCCGCCAAATGTATAATTGCATCAGGCTTTGTTAATTCCATGATACCTTTAAGTTGATGGTTATCAATATCAAATGGATATTGTGTTACACCTGGTAACTCTCTTTTAACCCTATCAATATTAATTACATTGTGTCCTGCTTGTACTAATAATAGACAAGTAACAGATCCAATGAATCCGCTACCGCCTGTTACTAATATTGTTTTCTGTGCTTCTTTACTCATATTTTGCTCTGGCTACATGCCTTCTGTATAGGTTATCATTACGTGATAACTGTTCACCAGTACCCATCATTGCATCTAAAGTTCTATCTATAGTGCCATCCTGATAGTCTGATATCTTGCCTATATTATACTGTGAAACGTCGTCTTTGTCAATAGCCTCAAACATGCTTGTTAGTTTGCCCATTGCATCCTCTAAACTCCACGGTACATAAAGGTGTTTACCGTTATTAGCAAATACTTCAGGAAAACTTCTATATGCTGGATATAGTGTAAGTGTTCCAAATGTGTCTGCTTCACTAACAGTATTGCTTACCCAATCCTGTAAAGCACAATTAAATAGTACTTTACTGTCTGCAAGTAAGTTATAGTAATCATCTTTCTTTAAGCCTGTATAAACTTTAAAGTTAGCATAATCACCATTTTGTAATGCCATAGCACGATCTACATACTCTTGGTCATTACTTTTTAATTCTGGGTGCCCACAAAATATAGCAAACTCTACAGTAGGATCTACTTTGTAGTAGGCTTCCGCTAAGTCCATATAAAAGTGTGGTTGTTTTTCATCGTCCCAACGTGCCGCAAAGCCAACACGATTTGCTCTTTGATGTAATGGAATATTAGAGTCAATTCGACCTCTAACTTCTTCCTTACCATAAGGCAAGCCAGTTACATAGATAGGGGATTTAAGTCCTGCTGTTCTCAAATGAGCAACAAACTCTTCACTAGCAACCATTATTCCATCAACAAACTCGTCTACCATTTCCTCATACTTACGCATCCAATTAAACATGCCCTCTCTAATGAGGAAATCATCTGGATCAGTCGTTTGTGCTAAAAATCTTAAATAAACTTTAGGCCTAAACTCTTTAGGAGACTGATCCATGATATAAGGTAAACACTCTAAACCTGGTGTAAACATATCTTCATAAAAAATAACATCATCACTAGTGATTTCGCCATTCTTCATTTTTTGTATTAAGGACATTGTTTGACTAAGACTGTAATATGTTCTGCCATGGGCATCTAATACACTACCAGTTACGATTGCTTTAGAGTTATCTAACTCTTCACCAGTAATAACTTCGTAGTCTATACCACGTTTACCAAATACACGTTCGTTCCAGTCTTCCAACTGTAAAGTGTATCTTGCCTCGTAGGACTCTAGTCCCATGTAAAATAATTTACGCATCTTTTTCTTTTTCTCCTTCTTCGTTTACACCTAGATCACCATAGTCAACTACATCAGTGATTTCGTCTTCTAATCCTTGAGCAAAGTCTTGCAACTTATTTGCTTCCTCTGGTGATATTTTTTTAGGTTTAAGTTTTCTTTTAACCATAATTACATAGAGTTTCTTTTATCTTGAATCTCTGCTCTTCTTGTTTTAGCAAGTTTGGTAAAGTTTGCTAAAGCCTTTCTTGCTCTTGCTGAACTGGCCTTAACGCCTTTAGTTTCAAACTTCTCATTTTCTTCTAAGTAGGTTTCAAATTCTACTTTAAGTGCTAAATGTGTCTCTGTCATGATTTTCTCCTTTGTTTAATCATCTACGCCAGGTACATAAGTGTCCTGACCGTCGTCTTTATGTGGGTTACCACCTTCATACCAACTTCCCTCTTTATGTTCACTTGGTACATTTGAATCCTGTTTAGTCAATGTGTCCATTTCTTCTCGCCAATCAATTGGCTTGTTTAAATCAACACCTGTTTCTATTACAGGATACTCCATTTCGCAACCGTTTTCATTATCTTCGGCTACTGAAATCTTTACATAACGACCAGGATATCTTGCTTGTATCTCTGCCGCTAAATTGTCTGCTATCATTTCACATGACTTGTTATTAAGTTGTACAACTTCTTCATTATAGAGACTTTCAAGCCATCTCTTAAATTGAATAAATTCTATATCCCTATCATCATGAAATACTTCTATCCACACTTTAAAGTGGAATATGTGTCTGTGTTTATATCCTAGGAAACTTACATCATACTCATCGCCTGTTGCTGTAGCAGGATTAGTGTCTGCTCCAGGATAATAGTGTATACCTTCTTTACTAAATGTTACCCAAATACTTCTCATGAATCGTCTCCTTCTTTGTCTATTAACCTATCGTAATAATCATGTGTTCCTGCTCTATACCTTTCTTTCTTCTCTGCAACAAGCACACTACTATAGTATGCAAAAAGGCCTGCCCCTATTAACAGTAATATACTGAACATTATATTAAACAATTCAAACATTATCTAACATCTCTACTATTTCTTCTGGAACATCAACGCCTGATTTAATTAAAACTTTAAAGACTAATTTTATAAAATCTGCATAATCTTCTTCGTATTCAAAGTTACTATTAAAACTTGTTTCTAGTTTAATACCGTCATCGTCTGTTGTGTTTATTTCTATTATCATTATTTTACTGGCTTGTCACCACCGTCAGTGTATTTAGACCAAGGCATGAAATGTTCCTTATCTAATACGTTATGTAAATGCATTGACCATGTACCTTCATTGGTTTGATCAAACCCTTTATCATTTACTTTAAATGCTGTGTTGAAATTATATTTAGACGAATTAGGTAAAATAGCAACTATAACAGGTATAAAATTGCTATAATCATGTAAGCCCATTTTAAATATATCTTCTGCATACTTAACATCAAACTCTAATGTAAGTTTAACACCGTTCTTACAAATATGCAAGAGCAAATCTTCCCATAATTTCCACTGATCAAATCTTACAGGATCAAAGTAACATATATGTATATGTGTACATTTTTCATTTAATGCTCTACTTAAAATTTCTTTTACAGGCTGATACCCTGCTACAAATAATGTCACTTCGCCTTGTGCAACAGTATTGTCTACTTCCTTGCCTACAAAGAACTTTACATCATTAAAATTAGGTTTATCCTTCACCGTCAAAGTCTCCGGTCATTATTTCGTGATTCATATCATCGTCTCTATCGCCTTCAATATAATCTTCTTGCTCAAAGAAACTACCAAATGAATTACTTTTACCTGCAACCCAACCATTCTGTGTAATCTCATCTAGGAAATGTTTATTATCCTCTAGCATTTTATAAGGTTCTGGGTTTGCTGGATCTAAAAGTTCTTCTACAAATTTATCAAACATTAATATGATACCTGGTACATGAGGACTTCTTTCGTTTATACTAGAAGTTTTCTTCTCACCAGTTCTAAATTCTCTCCAGTCTATAGGTGCTCTATGTTTTTCGACATCAGCAAGTCTATTTGCTTCTATAGAGGCTTCTATGTGATTATGTACACTATGCCCCATATATAAACTATAACTTAAAGTATCCCAACTTGTTCTAGATTCTTTACCTGCTTTATTTAAGTCACCGTGTCCTTGTACACAAATATCGCCTACCTTTAATCTATCCATAATTGGACCTTTAAATGGCATTGGTAACGTTGAACCTTTTAGATCTTTGTTATCAATTGCTTTATCCATAAAGTAACCAAAACGTTTACTTGTAAAGAAGTTATATGTATATGTTTGCCCATATGCAGTATTAACAAAAGGCGAGGCCGCATCGTAACTTACTTGTATGTTAGGACTATCATGTTTTCTTAATTGTCTTTGTATACTAGTTAGGTAACAACCCCAATGTAATTTACCAGTACCCAAACAATGTATCCAACCTTTGTCTTTTAGTAAGCCACGTTCTCTAAGTTGTAGTAGTCTTTTTAGTAGTTGTTCCATTTGGCCAATATTAATACCAGCCATTGCATAACCTTCTAGTGTTCTTGCTTCGTCACCATAGTGTTCTTTTACAAATGCAGGGTCACTAAAAGGAGTAACTAAGTCAAACCATTCTTGTGCCGAGGCATCATCTGCTCCACTTAATACGTTAAGAAACTTAGTTGCACCTGGTACTCTGTTAGTAACAAAGTAGTCCAAGTTATACATACTCATATCAATTGTTTGTTTAATATCTGTAAGTCCTGTCTTTTTATTGTATGGAGGTATGGCCGCAAATGCTGGAAAGTCAAGTGTCATACTCCAGTCTGCTGTATACTCTAACCAACGCAACATCTTCTCACACAGGGCTTCTCTGGCCTTGCTATCAGGCTTAATTGCATCTTCCCAGTCCAGTTTAATAACACCCTTTGCTATTTGGAAACCACCAGAGTCTCCTAATATAACTGTTTTACTTCTATCACGTTTCTGTATCATACGCTCATGTATATCAGTTTTAGTTAAGTCTAACTGGGCATGACCGGCTGAATATAAGCCATAAGGATAGTAGTAATACCCATCTTCGTCTAAGAAATTTAGACCTTGCAGACCTTTTTCAAAGCCATCTGGGCACCTCATAGTATCCACTTCATCATCATACTTTGCTAACTGCCTTGTATAAAAGGCACTAATAGCCGGTAAGTATAAAGCATAGTCTTGTAGTTTCTTATTAAAATCCATTAAAGAGTACTCTCACTTTTATATAATATGTACGTTAGTGCTATGCCTAAAGCAAGTATCATGTTTGTTTCTATCCAATATATTGTAGGTCCTACAATATCAATACTACTAACTAAAATGCTTGTAACAACGGCTAAAATAAATAGACCGCCTGCTAGTTCAAATAAATTAGTAATTAAATTTGCTACTGTTCTCATATTAACTCTTTGCTGGTAATAAGTATGTGTATTTTGCCATACCGCTATCTACAATAATTTGTAATAAGCCTTCATCATTAATACTTAAGACACAATTACCTGAATCACTTAATTTAAGTATTCTTAAAACAATGTCTAAAGGCCATCGCCAATCACCTTTAATCTCACCTTCAATAGCATTACTAACATGTATCTTAGTTCTATCACTTCCAGCATCACCTATATGGAAATATAAGTCAGTACCATTAGTTTTAGGACTAAAGTTTGCTTCATATGTACCTAATACACTATTAAAGTAGGTTAAGTCTTTTAAATTTTTATCTGTAGGAACAACGTTTATATCAAACTCTGCTCCTTTAAACTTAATACTTTTAAGTTGCTGGTTAATAACGTCTGCTAACATAAATCTATAATGTGCTTCATTGTCATCTGCACTTTTAAATTCTACTTCAGTAGGAACTTGTTCACCATTACGTTCTTGTGTAACAACTGCTACTGAGCCTGTTGCATCATCATAACCAGGATACTGTAAGTAACCTTGTAACACGCCCATTCTACTTAGACCAATAGTTGAGTCAACTAGGTCAGGTACAGGCTGATGTGTTTCGCCTTTAAAAATTACAGTTTTATCAGCATCTACTGTTTCTACTTCTGTAGATTCAACTGTTCCTGTAAGTTTTACTTGTTCAAATATGCCCAAACCATGTGTATGTTTTAGGACGTCTTTTAATATATCTTTTATTGCCATGTTTTATTTCTCCGAGATACACTCATTATACATTATTATTTAGATAAGTCAATAGTTTTATTACCATAATTTAAGATTAAAATTCAAAAAATGTTGACAATGTCTTACTTTGTGTTGTTCTGCCTAGATCAAAACCCATAGGGCTCAACACATTCTTTACTTTCTTATCCACTACAGTCTCTTCCATTAAGTCGCCATCAAAAGGCAAGTCTTTAAACCATTGTGGTAAGTTTAGTTCATCTGTAGGATATGCTACACTAGTATATCCCATTGGATTATTTTTAAGTTTACATACAATTACTTTAGCACCATCTGTTACTGGCAGACTATAATTGTCGCTGTTCGCTTGTTTTAGGTTATTCCAATTAATACTTGCTCTAACATGCCCAGGTATCATTGAACTCTTACCTTCTTGTTCTAATGCTTCTAACTTATGCAATCGCATGTTAGTTGCTGTTTTAGATTGTTGTAACATTCTACTAGTATACATGGTTATGTTATTAGCACGTTTGGGTGTACCTTTTTCCCATGGATCTAATTCTTTAAAGTAGTCCTTAAATTTAATAATTTTTTCTAGCACTTCGCTTTCACCTGCACCATTCAAACAATCAACTAATACTTCTTCTAGAAAGTCCTGTATAAACTCAGGTGTATCTGATCGTTTAATCTCTAACCCCATTGCTTTAAGTTTACCGCCCTCAGGCTGATATCCCTCAATGTCTAAACATAATATTGCATATCTTTTCTTTGTTAGGAATAATCCTGCTTTACCAACTACTTCTCTACCAGCAATCATAACAGCACCTTTGTCTAAAGGTATGTTAAATGTATCTTTAAGCATTTGTGGGAATGTATCACTTACAGTATCTGATATATGGTCATACAATTTAATTGCACTTTGCATATCTAATTTTTCACCTTCTGGCAAGGCCGGAACTGCTGTAAAGTATACAGAGTCTGTATCACCATATACAATACAGTCACCTGCATAATCATACACGCCTGTAAGCATTCTATTTGTTTCAGCCGCCATGTGCTGTGTAATACTTCTACCTGTTAATGTAGTACTTTGCCCTATTCGTTTATCATAAAATCTACAACCAGGATTAAGTAAAGCACCATATAAACTATTCAACTGAATCTTCTTAACCAACTGCCGCTTATCCCAAAATGCTTGTTCTTCTTGAGTAGTAGCAGACTTTTTCTTTGCCTGCATTATTTGTCTTTCTTTGTACCAACGTTCTAATAACCCGGGTACAATACCTTGGAAGTCTGTTTTAAAAATTGTACCATTAGCACTTATGCACCAAGGTTGCCCACTATTGTATATTAAGTTATATACATCTGCACCTGTAACCTCATGTGTTGAACCATCTTCCATGTCCAATTTCATTTTATGATCTACATCTTTATTCTTAACAAACTCAAATTCATTAGTACCAAACTTACCATGCCATGCATCAGCAAAAGAACTTTTCTCTAATTTAATTTTATTTGTTATTTCTTCTATTGTATAATCATCTCTAAGTTGCCCAACAATGGTTTCTCCACCCATATTCAATGCACGGATAACACTTGGGTATAGACTGTTTAAATCCATACTACCTATCCATTCATGAAAGCCTTTCTTGGGTGTTGCCACAAAGGCACCAGCCGCTGTGTCTTTCTCAGCCGCTCTATTCCTATCAGGAACAACCATATCACGTCTATGAGATTCATTAATAATTGCAGACTCTGTAGTTGCTACAGCACCCATTGTAGTAGGAAGTAATACAGTATTCTCATGTGCAATAATATTTGCTAAGTCTATAAACTGTAACTTCTTATCCATTTTGTCTAACAACATAACGTCCTGTATATTGTATTCTAAAAACTTTAGGAAGTCATGATTGTAAAGTCTATCTAAAGAACCTTCGTATGCTACTTTCTTTTCACCTACTTCCATTTCACCTATATAATCTAATCTATAACTATGGCGTTCTTCATAGTTATACTTTCTATATAGTTCTAAATAATCTAAATGTATTCTACCAACTAAATCAAAACTACTTGTAATTTTACCGAACTTCTCATACTGTCTTTCTTTAGGGAGTTTTTGCATTAAGCACATACGTCTTGTTTCTGCTTTACCTAATGTTTTAATAATCCTTCTTACTGTATAGGGAATATCATATCCCTCACTATTCCATCCACTAAGAACGTCGGCATCTTCAATAACATCTAAAAATGCATCAAGCATTTCTTTTTCTGTTTTAAATAACATAACTTCTGGTAATGGTTTTGCTATCTCAATCGCTTGTTCCCAACTTAATGTCTTAGGAGGTACTGCCAAACATACCATTGCATCCATCCATTGTAAATAAACACCTATTGCAGTAATAGGCGTAAAAGGATCTTCTGGACTACTAAAGCCACGTTGTGGATCAAAGTCTACCTCAATATCAAAAAATGCTGTTTGTAATTTAGGAGCATCTATATTTAAATAATGTTTTGCAAGTGTTTTGTTTATAGGACGAATGTCGCTTTCAAATAAACCATTATGCTTGTTTATGCCTACATTCTTTTTAAAGTCTTTAATGTTTTGACATTGCACTTCTGTTACAGGATGTCCAAATATGCTTTTAAACTTTCCTTGTGGGTCACCATAATAAAAATTATGTTCTGGTTTTAGTTCTTTAATAATGCGTTCACCGTCCACACGTTCTACAACTGTGACAATGTCTTTGCCCTGCTCATAAAATGCGTCAACGTAACTCATAGATGTGGTATCCTCATAATGCTATTATACAGCATTGTTGGTTAATTGTCAATAGTTTAAAGTGTTTTTCCGACTGATTCTAAAATAGTTTCTAGTTCGTCAAACTTATCGAATTCATCAGTAAATGATGCCTTGTGAGCAATCTTTACTGCTTTCATTAAAACGCCAGGCTTGAGGTCCATTTCCTCTGCTATCGCTTTAACTGTTTCCCGGAGCCCTGTGCTTAGAGCGTCGACTTCATGAAGAACTTGATCGCCTTCCTGAATAAGTTTTTTAAGTCTTGTGATTTCTTCTTGATTGAATGTTTTATTAAATGCCATATTATATACCCTGTATGTGTCTGTATCTATATTTATTAGGTTAGACTATAGTATAACAGAAATACAGGCAATGTCAATCTTTTATAAAGGTATTTACATTTATATTTAATTTTGGACTAGGGTTATAGCCACTTGGTAAATCTACGTTCACAACGTACACACCTTTGGTACCTATATAAGGCTCCATTGCTATTTCGTTTAGTAGTTTTGTATCAGATATTTGATTGCCTTGCTGATCGTAGGCAATGAATTGGTCGCCAGTAAAGTGGACTTCTATAAGCATTAATCGTGACGGAAAGGATCCAGCATAGACTTTAACTCTCCTGCTGTATGCATTTCAGTAACTATATCACAACCGCCAATTAGTTCCCCTTCTACAAATACTTGTGGAAAAGTTGGCCAGTCTGATACGTTTGGTAATGCTTGTCTAATTTCTGGATTATCTAAAATGTCTACGAAGGCAAATTCTGCCTCACATTCTATTAATGCTTTAACAGTTCTAGCAGAAAATCCACATTGTGGTTGATATGGAGAACCTTTCATATAGATTAAAACATCGTTTTGTTCTAGTTGTTCTTTTATCTTATCTTCTATTAACATTAAACTTCTACTGATGCCTCGAAAGAGAAATCCATCTCTTCAAATTCTATTGCTAACTCTTGAGATATTTCATCACCTTCTTCTTCATCTATTTGAGATTCAAGTATGATTTCGTATATCCACATATCACCTTCGTTGTCTTCGCTAGTGTAAGCCATTACCTCTACACCCACTCTAACCTTTTCCTCGTCATATGCTGTTAGCACTTTAGTTGGTACAACACTTTGTACGATATCAAAGAAAACTATAACGTCCTGATCAGGAAGTTCTTCTCTAGTTAATATTCTTACAAAGTGTTTAATAAACATTACTATTCGCCTGGATGGTCTTTTTGATGTTCTTTCATGTGTTCATCAAACTCTGTCTGAATTTTTGATATTTCCTTTTGTAGGTATTCAATGTTTAAATCTTGTACAGCATCATCAGG
>JGI24005J15628_10001427_pt1 | contig 12765 bp, 18 predicted proteins | sample LinPmetageLP40_FD_15628 | JGI IMG/M metagenome (IMG submission 15628)
TTATAATCTGTATAATTTGCAATAGTCCAAGTTGCACTAGCATTTGCACCAGTAGCAGGGTTTCCTGTTCCAGAACCTATATTTCCCCATACACCATTAATGCCCCACCAACACTTACCTGCATCATTATCTATAGCACACATTATAACATCACCAGTAGTAGGAGCACCTTGATTAGTAAATGAAGCAGTAGGAACTTGTGGATTACCTGTAGAAGTATTTCCAAAGTTAGTAATATAAACATTACTACCAGTAAAATAACCCATATATTGCATATTAGCAATTGAAGCTAGTCCACTATTACCATTAAAAGTCCCTAGAAAATTTCCATGATTCCACCCTACAGCCCATGAAGGATAACCCGCAGCTTTAATATACCATTCTATATACCATTTACCAGTTTTAACACCCATGTTTCCTGTAATTTGATGATATTTATCATTAGTTACTGATTCTGCTTGAAGACTACCTTCAGTTAAAACCATTAAAGCTGCTGCGTCACCTTTTTCTTGTAAAGGATTATATGTAGCAAAATTACCACCATTAGAATCAGAGTTAAAGGTTGGAGTATCTAGCATTTGATCATGTGTTGAAAAATTATTAGCTGTCCAATCATTATTATTACCAGAACTATCATCTCCAAGTGCAGAAGAATTTTGAAATTTTAACCAGAACCCATTGTTACCAAATGTTAATGTTGATGGGTCTTTAGGAACCCACACTCCATTTTTTGTCTCACCGAAATCAGATATCGAAGGAACTGTTCCTCCATCAATCATTATAAAATCAGCTAAGTAACCATTAAAATATCCTGTTCCATTATATTGATATCTTCCTATATTGTTCTGATTCCCATTCATCCCAAATCCAATTTGTGTACCAGAACCCGGATAACCATTATTATCAACATTCCAAAAAGTAGGATCAGCAGTTGTATAGTGAACTCCATTGATATAAACTTTTACTCTATCTACACCTGTCGCCAATGTTGAATTATAAAGAAATACTAAATGATACCATGCACTAAAATCTCGTTGTAGAAATTTACTTTTACCATTTTGTCCACCATTATCAGTAAAATAACCAAAATTATCTGCATTAGAACCATCATTTACAAAAAGTGCAGCTAACCTATCTTGTTGAGAAGACATTATATATTGTGTAGGTGTGTTGCCAGTTGTTCCTGCTCTTTTATACCATACAGATATAGCTTTTTTATCAGAATTAGTAGAACCAATACCTGCTGTTCTATTAAAATATTGATTAGAACCATTCATTCTTACACTATGTGCAATTTGATAATCATATATAGTAGTACCTCCACCACCTGCTGCTCCAGCAGCACCCATTAATGCTTGTTTGTTAGCTCCTAAACTCATTATGCCATTGCCAATCCTGCAGCAAATCCAAAGTAGGTTGTGCCACCATCAAAAGTTGTAAAGGTTAAAATATCTATCCCAGAAGTAGTTAAAGTAGGAGCAGTTCCTCCTGCATACTTAACGGAATTTCCACCAGCACCATTTGCTCCTGCTTTAAATGTAAGTGTACCAGCACCACCATTTGTAATAATAAGAGTTAAAGAATTTGATTGACTTGCTAAAGAATTTGTAATTCCAACATTAAATGTTCCGCTACCTACAGTAAATGATTGAACATTACCATTTGTTAAATCTAAATCAAAAGCTCCTGTTTTAGAACCATTAGCATAAACTGTTTCCGCATAATCTTTCATTTGTGCTTGTTTTACTACATCATCCGAAAGGTCAACAGCACCTGTTCCATTGGTTGCTATAGTAATATCGCCATTAGCTCCATCTGTAATTTTTATTGAGCCAGAATTTGTCCCGCCATTAGTGTCTAATTCAAGGTCATAAGCTCCATTTGAGGTAATTTTACCAGAAGCTGCGCCACTTCCTATAGTTACTTCACCTGTTCCGTTTGGTGCTAAAGTAATAGCTCCATTTGCTGCATCTGTAATTTTAATGCTTCCAGAATTTGTCCCGTTATTTGTATCTAGTTCTAAATCAAAAGCTCCTTTAGACGTAATTTTACCAGAAGCCGCTCCATTTCCTACTGAAAATTCTCCTGTTCCGTTTGGTTCCACTCGAACATCGCCGTTTACACCATCTACAATCCTAATAAAACCAGAATTTGTGCCAGAATTTGTCTCTAAAAGTAAATCATAAGCGCCATTTGAAGATAAATGACCTTCCTCAGAGCCATCTCCTAAATAAATAAGGTCAGATTTTAATTCTACATTTCCTGTACCATTTGGAGATATTAATATATCGCCATTAGAATTTGTACTTGAAATAGTGTTGCCAGAAATAGAAATGTTATCAAAATTTTCCATATCTAACTTATCTGAAATAGAAATTACTTCGTCACTACCATCTGCATATATTATTTGCGCTTTGGTACTAGCTACTGTTACTTTTGCTGCCCCACTTCCTTGAGACATAAGAACACTATAACCACCAGTAGTAGCATTTTGAATCATAAAAAACGCTGTTGTTGTAGCTGGCGCTATAGTTATTGTACAGTTTTGACTTAACGTTCCTGTAAATTTAATAACTCTATACATACCATTTTGAACATTATTAGCTCCATCAGTAGGAGAACCTGCTCTTACCGTTAAAGTAGCTGTAGAAGCATCAGATAATGCTACTGAAACATAAGACGCTATTCTATCTAATATATCTACATTATAATTTGTTGTGTTTCCCCAGGTACCAGACTGTTCTCCTGTGGTAATTTTTTCAATACCGTAATTTGTTGAAAATGTTGAAGCCATTTTATTCTCCTATGCTGCTATTTCTGTCCAACCTGGAGATTGCGTATCGGTTATTTCTGTCCAACCAGCATTTTGACCTGGAATTATTTCCGACCAAACTGTTGGCGTACCTACTAATCCTTGCGCACTTACTCCTAATACACTTATTAATACATCAGGAACGTTAACATTGCCAATATGGGATGTTGTAAGAACACTAGATACCGTAGTTGTTACTCCTGTTCCTGCCGTAGTAGTAACACTATTTACTGTAGATGCAGCACTTACTGACGTTGCGCTTACAGAAATACCTGTTCCCTGGGTTATACTTACAGATCCTATACCCGCTGCTGCTGTAATAGGAGTAACTCCAAAACCTAAACCAGTTTGAACACTAGATACTGTGGCTGCAGCACTTACGCCTGTAACCGTTACTAATTCTTGTCTAACAAAAGCTGCTCCTGTTTGTCCTACGGCCTCTACTCCAGAACTGACACCTACTGTAATTCCGCCACCTTCAATAGTTGTTACACTAGAAATAGAACTAGACATCAATAAAGCGGTAGCACTGACAGACGTTCCTGAACCTTGAATTACAGTCACACCTACAGGCGTACTCCAACCTCCACTACCCCATGTAGAACGTCCCCAACCTCCTTCAGGAAATACATCTGCTGTAACACCTGTTACAGAAACTGTTATAGATTGCGCTGCCGTAATAGTAGGACTACCAATAACACTGGCTGCGCTTACACTACTTGCAGAAACTGTTACAGGTAAGAATTCTTCACTCCAAGGGCCACTTCCCCATGTTAAACGACCCCAACCAGCATTTAAAGTACCTTCAGTCGTTGCAATTCCGCCCATTCCTGAGTGATTTGTACAGTAATAGTATAAATTAGGAGTCGATCCTCCAATTACTATTTGTGTGTAGGCTCCTGAACTTCCTGGTGTACCTGAAGTTGTTACATTAGTAGTATATTCAGAGCCTCCGCTATGTGTTCCATCAGAAGTAGTTGAAAAACGCAAAGGATGACTGGAATTAGAACCCGCTGATTGGTCAAACTTGTACGTAATCCCTTCAAATAAATTTAAAGAAGATTGTTGGTTACCGTTAATAAAGTATTTGTTACCACTACCAGTACTGACAACGGTAACAGTATAGGTAACTGTTGACATTCTATGCTATTCTAATTACCGCGTTATTTGCATCATTTGTTGGATACTGAATAGTAAAATCTCCACTACTTGAAGATTTATTACCTCCAAAATCTAATACACAAACAGAAGGTTTAGCAGCATGAGTAGTTGTTCCGCCTGTTCCTGCTGTAGACAACGTGTAATTGTAAATAAGTGCACATCGTGCATTACTTATAGTAGAAGAAGCCCAGGTTGTATCAGCAAAGTCTAAAAAAGCTGTTGCTACTCCACCTGAATTATCGGCTAACCCTAATGTAACGCTTCCTAAAACTAATCCACCGGCTGCATAAACGCCACCGCTGTCTGTAACTTCATTAGTGGCTGTATAACCTGTTAAATCTTGGTTAGCGTCCGTTCTACTAGATGTAAACATCGCAATATAAAAAGAATCTGCATTAATTACTGAAGATCCTGTACGCGAATGACTTGTCCAGTAATGTATACCTGCGGTTATTTCTTTTTTGTAACTACCGGTCATTGCTTGTGCTATGGCCATATTATAATCTCCTTATGATTTCGGCCATATCACCATGACCTTGTTTGTTAAACATTGCCCAAAGAGTTGTTCTTTCACTTTGCGCCATCTTATTCATATAATAAATAAGAATTTCTCTCAACTTTTCTCTATGAGCAATAGCTTGATCCCGTATGACAGGTGGGGCTGTATCACTTACCATCATTATCTTATTTAAAGCTAGTTCAGCTATTTGTTCCGGACTGTGTCCTCCATTATCTGAAGTCATAACCGTTACACTGCCAATATCACCACTTCCATCTGCTTGCATCATTACTGAACATCCCTTCGTAAGTCATCATAACGATAAGAATCTCTAGTGTTTTCTCCTTCACCAAGGTTTTTAAGCCAATTAAGAGCTTCCATGTAACGATCGTTATAAAGTTTTAGTAAATTGTCCTCACCTTTCATAAAAGTATACGCTTCACTAAAGAACCATATAATAAAGCTAAAGAAGCATTAGTTCCTAACCACGTTTCTCCACTAGCTTCTGTAGTTATAGATTTAGGACGATAAAAATAATGCAACTGCATGTCATAAGCTCCTGTAGGAGGAGGTGATAGTAAAAATGTTGTGTCATTCCAATCGGCATAGTACCCTGGCATACCTGTAGAGGTACTATCTGGGTTATAATCTTGTAAAAAAGTTACTTGTTTATAAAGCAAAAACTCTACGTTAGAACCATTTTTTACACTTAAAGAAAAAGGCGCTAAAAAGTCTGTAGGTTTTGATAAAAATTGATTACCGGCACTTGTAGACCCTTCTGAGTTTTTTCTAAACACGGATAACTGTACTTCTTTTAAAATACGTTCTTCTGCATTTACTATAAAAGTATTTAATTGACTAACAAAAGTTGTTTCTTCGTTTTGTGTGTAATCTTGAATTGCTGTTTTTAATGTTGTGTATGTAAATGCCATTATGCCTCCACTATAACAGGGCCAGACGAAACGTCACCGCCTCCGCCTAACGTTTCTCCGGAGGTAGCTGTTTCTCCTCCTGTTGCTGTAATTGTATACGTGCTACTTGTTACTACCGTAACCGCAAAACCACTGGATGTCTCAATCATGCTAGTAGAAAAACCATCAAAAGGTGCTGACTTACGAAATCGTGTTATATCACCCGTAGAAAAACCATGTCCTGGTTGCGTAATAGTAATCGTAGTAGAACCAGCAGTCCCAGAACGAAAAGGATTAAATCCTAATAATACTTCTACAGGAGGTTCTGTTCGAGCCGGACGACTAATACGTAAAGCTTGCGGATCAGGTTGAATACGTGGAGGACTAAGTTGAGGTTGTTTAGCCTCAAACTCATCAGGTCCTACAAGTAACCCATTCCACTCTAAAATCATGGTTTTAAGAGGATATTCTCTTCCAGACCTGTCTGAAATTCCTTTAGCATATTTATTACTAGCAAAACGAGGCATTTTAAATCCTTAATGACTGTTGTGTTGGTACTAAACGTAAAGCAACTCTTTCACTATCTTCAGAAGCTGCTCGTTGCCACTCTTCGTCATACATTTGTTTTAAAAGTCCTATTCTTTGAGGAGCACGTTTAACAGCTAAATAATAAGAAAGTCCAGCAACTAAACACGGTAAAAAACGAAAAGGAACATCAGGAGTATTTTGCGCCGTACCTACATCCTCTATACGTTTTACACGATAATAAATTAATTGATCTGTTGAGTTATTAGGAGCAGGCCAAACTGTAATTGTAGGAGTTATTTGCCTGTCTATATAAAATTGAGTAGGTCTTCCCTGAGATGTTTTATCAGGAATAGCAAGATAATCTCCTCGGCTTATTCTTCCTATTGATATATCAGAACCATCCCTACGTATAACCGCTTCTAAAATATCTACCGTAGCTTGTGTATCGGATAAGCTAGGTACAGTTGTTACTCCTGTCGTAGTTCCACTTGTAGTTCCTGTAACATTATCTGTTACCACAAAAGTTCCTACGGGAACAGTAATTGTAACGGTAGTTGCTGTAGGTTTAGTAATAATTTTAGCCGTTGCTCCGCTTACAGTTCCTGTAATTGTTTCGCCAATAGTTAAATTAGCCGAAGCCGCTACGGTTAAAGTAATAACTCCTAAAGGATACTCTGAAATAGCAGAGGTTGTAGAAAGCTGTGCCATACTTTGAGTTTCTTCTTCCACAACCCAAAGATTTAANCCACGATTAGCCCAATCAGAAAATAAAAGATTTAAAGANCGACGNGCTGTTTTAGAATCATAACCTGTACGTAATTCTAAACCACAACGTTCATAAGCTTCTTCAATAATTTCTGTTATACTTAAATTAAAATCTACAGTTCCTGAAGTAGCCATGCATTTATCCTTCCGCTATTTTTTTAAAAATACCTTTTGCAGGAGCTCCATCTTCCCCTGGTTTACGCATTGTTTCTCCTGATCCATCAGCAATTCTTTGCCTTTTAGCATGAATATTGGCATAAAGTCCGGCACCGCCTCTTTTATATTTCTTTTTAGGACGTGCGTCAGGAGAATAAACTCCACCAGACATATACACATATGCTGTGTCACCAAGATTTAATTTCTTTTTCTTTTCATTTCTTGCCGAAACGTTAGCTACAGAATTAAAAGTTGCCATAAAAACCTCCTATGTATTACCGTAAATCTTAATGCATTCTAATATAATAGTATAGGAATCATTAGCAGCTTCATTTTTTGTTCCAAAATATACATCGCCATTAGCTCCGCCTGTACCAAAAGTAGTAGGATTAGGAAGCCCGCTAAAACTAGAAAATTCTAAGTTGTCGCTGTAATTTTCTGGAAGTTGAATTGCCATGACTTGCGTTGTAGCAAACCAATTAATAATAACATTTAAGCCTATATTAGAATACCAAATTTTATTTATGCGTACTCCTATGCAATCATTTCCATTGACAGGATTTTTAGAAAGTGTTGAAACATCTATTTTTTTAACAGGTGTACTTTCACCGGTATCAACATATGTGTGAACAAAAGAAGCTACAAACTTCTGAGGGCCATCCATAATGATTGTATTGGTGTTTACATCAGCCATGATTTATTTTCCTTTATTTATTAAACATTAGTTAGCAGGTGTATCCCGTAGATTATTAGCTTGTATATAAGTAATTGTAACAGTTGCTTGACCAACAGTTGCTGTTGTTCCTACTGTTATAAGTGTAGCTGTAATCCGAGTATCTTGATCCACACGATCCATATTATCAAAAGCGGAAGCTTGTTGTGTATGATCTGCTGCAACTTTAGCATTTTGAGCAGAAGTATAAAAAGCTGCTGTTGCTCCACTTGAATCCGTTTTACCAATCGACATTGTTGCACTAGTACCTGCATTACTACCTATTGCAAAACGCATTAACACTTGAACTATCTGTGAGTTTTTTGGTATTACAGCAACATTCCATGTTTTGGTACTAGCTGCTTCTGCCATGCTAATCATTATTGACTGAGTCATAGCTACTTGACCTGTGTTTTTGACATCTTTGCCAAGTGTTACACCTGTAGTATTAAGTAAAGATCCTGCTTTAATAGGACCTAAAAAAGTTGTATTCGCCATTGTTACCTCCTCATAATTAATTAAGTAGACTCTTTACCGTCGTCTTTTACATAATAGTAAATAACGCCTGTGATTGTTCCTCCAGTAGGAGCAGAACCACCGTGTCCACCTACAACTTTAATTCTTTCTGTAGCTGGTACGCCTACATCTCCTAAGTCAACACCAGCAGTGCTATCACCGCCCCAGACAGTTAGTACTGCTCCTGAGTCTGCGTCTGCCGCATCTAAATATCCATCTGTGTTAACAAAAGTTGTGCCACCATCATAGTCAGTATAACCCATATCTAATGTAGGGTTAGTTCCGCCAGTTGCGTCACCATTAAAACTAATACCTAATACTACTGCATTTTTAGGAAGAACTACTTTTCTTGTATCGGTTGCTGATACTTGAACATCCTGACCTGCTGCTACAGTTGGTACTAAATAAAATTGAGCCATCATCATCATGCCGCCACAATAAGTTTCTCTTTTATTGTCACCGCCATTTGAACGAACATTACTCGTAAATGTTGTGTTAGCCATATTTACCTCCTCATAAAGGGTTTGCTTTTAGCGTCTTATGAGTATCTGCTAGGACAGTCGCTAAAAATTATATATTCCCTAGAAAATGGGGGGAACGTTCCCCCCATTCAATTCGTCTTATGATGTTCCTGGAGATCCATAAACACAACGTGGATCTGAGTAACCGTAGCTGTAACGCTCACGGGCTTTAAATCTTACGTTGCCTGTATCGAAATCGCCTTCCATCTTAGTAGACATGCTTAAACGTTCAAAGTGAATAAATCCACGAGGAGCGTCTGTCTTAATAAACCATGCGTTTGCATCGTTTAAGAAGTGATTAACTGTGTAACCCTGTGGAAGCATTCCCATGTTTCTCGTAGCGTTAACATCGTTATCAGCAGTCCCAGGACGTAATGTAGACTCAAGAAGTCTATCAGCTACGAACTGTAAGTTGGATGGAACTATCAATTTAGTACCTTGTACGGACACTTTTAAACCACGTTCGTCAACGTAACCGCCTATGTCTATTAAAGCATTTTCAAGACTAGTTTCGTTAAGGTCAGCAGCAGTTACAGGTCTATTAGCAAATGTGTTACCAGTTACCAATGGGTGAGATGTATTAACTAAGCTTACACCATCGCCACCTGTTATAGTAGCTGTGAAAGCATCGTTTAATATAGTTGCACCTTTAACCTGTTTAGTGTGTGCCATACTTCTTGCTAAAGCTTTTGTATAACGAGAAGCTAGACGATCATAAAGATTATCTTCGATCGCTTCTTCTGTTATTGAGAAAGCTAATGCAATTGTTTCGTTATTATACCTTGCAGTATAAGCTTCTTGTGCATCGTCAAATGATACTGCACCACCCTCGCTTTTAACGGGTGCTGCGCCAAAACCAGATAGCATTACTTCTTCTTCGAATGCTCTTTCTGATGATTCTGTATCAAAGATTTCTGCCGCTTCGTTTTCATACCTGTTATACTCAAGACCAAAAAGGGCGTTGAGTCCAGGTTCTAGCTCTTTGGCGAGCTGTGCTCTAGATATTGCCATGTTTTAAGTCCTTCCTATACGCCAGTTGTTGAAACGGTACCTTGGACGATAGATCCAGTAGGTGCGTTAAAGTGGTTATTAATACGAACGACTAAGCCAATTCCTACAGCAGTAAAATCTGCATTTGCAGGATCGTCTTCAATGCCTACAATACGTAGAGGAAAAGTGTTAGTTGCTGCTGCTGTGCTTAGATCAACACTAGCTGAAGAAATACCAGTAGTTGTAGAACCACTGTTACCACTTGCCATTTGAACATTAGAAAAAACATCAGCTCTTACTAAAGCTTCTGTTGCTGCACCAGTGTTAACACTAGTTGCTATTACAAACAGTTGATTAGGATCGTCGTACACGAAAGCCTTTACTGGGTGGTTACTATCCGCTCCAGATCCAGGCCAATAATTACTCCAGGTTGTTTTACCTGTTGTGCTAGAAACATATTCACACCCCCAAAACACACCTACTATAGAGACTGTTCCACCTGCAGCAGCTTGTAAGTCATCAATAACTCCAGCAGCTGTAGGAATAACGGCTTGTCCTCTGTATAGTACGTTTGAATTGTCATAGGCGATTCTATATTCCGTGGCACCTGTAGTATTTGCACCTTGACCAAGCATTTTTAAAGGTCTAAGTCCAAAAGCTCCATTAATATTTGCCATTATAGTATATCCTCTTCTATAATACGGTTAAAAAAATTAGTCCTCACTCTTGCGAGAACCTCCAAATGTTACACGAGTTTCTCTTTCTGGCTTATGAATAGCCATTGCAGGATGCTGAGAACGAGCTAACTCATTGTCAACAGCTGCCATTTGATCGCGGGTTCGTGCCCGATAATAGTTATCTCGCTGTTCTGCGATTTCGATAGGCAACCTGCCAAGTAATAATCCACCTACTCCTATAACTCCGGCATGTTTGCCGTCGTCTATTGTTGGAGCATCAAAATCTGGGTATTCGTCTCCTCGTACTAATTCCCAACCTTCTCGTGACATAGCTGAAACATTTTTACGATCGTCAAAACCCATAACTTCTGCTCGAATCCACCTATGAACATAACCTTCAGGTGGTTCCGGCGCTTCTAAAGCTGATGGTGGCTTCCAGGGCCCTCTGCGTGCATTCTTTTCGCGAGTTTCTTGAGCACGTGCTGTTCTCGTATTACTTTGGGGAGTTGTGTTCTCCATTTTTTCGTTTGTCATTTTCTTACTCCTTCACATATTTTGCGTATTCTTCTAACGGTACGCCCAGCTTTTTGGCTATAGCTACTTGTGAAGGCGACAACCGCACAGTTTTTCGTCCACCTTTATTGCGGGATTTGGAAGTCTCAGCGGACGCAACTCTACGACTTCCTCCGTTAGTAGCCTGAGTTCCTAACTTATGTGGAAACTCAGACGCTAATCTTTTATCGAGTTCAGCATAGTACTCTTGACTTTGTGGGTCAAACCCTTCGTCTTCAATTAAACGCCTGTGGATGCCAAATGAGGCATATGTCATAACTTCGTCATGTCCAAACCACTCGTTTTTGTTAGCCCAGGCTTCAGCTTTTGGATCTGGTGGTTGCTGCTGCTGAACTTGTTGTTGAGGTTGTTGCTGAACTTGAGGTACTGGATCTACTTGCTCAACAGGTTTTTTTAACTTTGATTTTTCTACAGTTAATGTAGCTAAAGCTTCTTGCGCTTCTACAAGCCTGTCACTATCTCCTGCTTCATGTGCATCTTTTAAAGCACGTTTAGCTCCTGTTAGTTGAGATTCAATCCGTCCTCCAAACTCTTCTTGATAACCTTTATCTAAATTTTGCAAACGAGATTTTAAATTATCATTTTCTTTTTTAACGTTTTCTGCAAATTCAACCGCCGATTGTTTTTGGCGTTCTTCTTCGCGCATACGTTTAGTAAGTTTATCAATACGGGTTTTAACACCTGCACTATAATCTTCTAGTTCATCTTTTTTTTCTTCTTCAATTACTTCTGGTGGTTGCTCTGGTTCCGCATCGCTTCTAATCGTTTTAGCGTTTGGATCCACATCAATGTCTACGGATTCTTCTTCGGCTTCGCCAACTTCTAATTGTCCTTCGGGCATATTAATACTCCTTTAAATATGTTTAACATCATCTGGTTCTAAAATAGTTGCAATCACTTCGTCATCATTAAGAATACGAACTTCTCCGCCATCTATTTTAAAACGTGCTCCTGCGTAACGGCCAATACAAACCCACTGGCCTTCTTTGCACCAAGGCTCAAAATCTCCGCCAAACTTTACCGGATCTTTATACGCTAATGGTCCAACTCTAAGTACGTACGCCACAACTGTTGCCAATTGTTCACGCTCTCTTACAGCATCCGGAATATAAATTCCTGAGTCTGTTGTTGCTTTCCCCATATACGGCATGACTAAAATACGCCACCCAGTAGGTTGAGGAAGTCTTTCTTTAAGGTTTTTCTCTATTAAACTCGGATCAAGAACTTTAGCATCTTGCGGTTTATATAAAGGTTCTACGTTGACATTTTTCTTTTTCTTGGTTGCTTTCACAACATGGTCGGGCACATAAAGTGTTTTCGACATTAGTTATCCTTTCGATTTTCAATTACTTTCTGCTTTCTCGTTTCTATCCAGAGCATCTTTAACTTCACGCTCTGCAAATTGCAAACCTTTTAACTCGCCTGCCAGTTGGCGGTAGTCCTCCATAGTTTTAGGACTACCCGCGAGTATGGCCTGTTCTGTTAATGCTATTCTTTCTTGTATTCCTTTAAGAATAGCATATGCAAAATTCAATGAATCCACTAAAGGACTCCAACAAACTTCGTTCCTCTTACCATTGCTCCTGTGCCACGGACACCTTCCGTTTCACCTAATGAAGCGCGTGAGTTATGACCCTGTATAATTTTAACGTCAGCTCCCACTTCCATAATACCTTCTGCAGCTAATCTATTTTGCTGATCAAAATCCGCTTCTGACGGAGAGTATCCTGCGTCTTCTTGTCTTTCCATAGAAATACTTAAACGGCTACCTTCTTTGTCTGCCGCTTCTATACCACCGTCTCTATAATTTTTCATAGTGCCGCCCATATTTCTATCTTCTCCCTTTAGCGCATCTTTTAAAAACTTTTTATCGCTGTTAGAAATAGAATTCCTTGAAAATGTTTTAGGAGATGTGTCAAAAAGATTATTTAAAAACTTTTTATC
>JGI24005J15628_10001428_pt1 | contig 12763 bp, 9 predicted proteins | sample LinPmetageLP40_FD_15628 | JGI IMG/M metagenome (IMG submission 15628)
CCATCGTCCAATCCATCTAATAGTTGGTTTTTTTCAATAGACTCATCGAGTTTGCGTTTTGTGTCTTCTGGGAGTCTTTCAGAGACTTTTTCGTAGGCGTCTTTGTCTTTGTGATAAATCACCCATGCAGCAGATTCTTGAAGAAGCATATCTGGATTGAACAATTGAGCAACCAAACCCTTGCTTACTCTAAAGTCATCAAGCTGAGCGAGGCTGTGAATAGCACAAACCTTTGTCCAGCGATTGTTCTGATTGTAGTTTCTATTTAAGATGTAGTTCAGTACTTGAATCGGGTTGTATGTCTGTCTAGGATAAAAAGTCTGGAGTTGCCTGAGTTTATCCAATATGGGGATATCATCAAATAGCGGAAATAACTTTGGTTTGAGCTCATTGGAAACGAATATATCCAATAACTCAAGTGCAAAGGCAATTCCTTCTGTAGTTTTGGTTTCTATATTTTCTTTTACCAGCTGAATAGACTCAGGGTCATAGAGGATGGAAAGCAGCATAGTTACATGCTCAAAGTTTGTATCTACTTCTTCCTTCAGCGCATCTGCCAGATACTTAAAATGAGGTGCTTGTGGCAACTCAGAATAAGCAGCCAAATTCCAAATAGCTTTACCAATTTCATAATCTAAAAGTCCATTAATTGCGGTTACTTCACTTTCGGATGCTTGATAATTGTAATAGCGCAATGCAAATAATACTTGTCTGACAATTCGGGCATTCGGATAGTCAATTTTATCCCAAAGTAGCTTAATAGACTTAGGGCCACCTATGCGGCTTATGATCTGTACTACTTTGAGCATGACTTCATCACTCTGACCTGATCGGTGAAAAGCAGTTTCTAGTATAGCTAGGGCTGGTTCGCCCACTTGCTTGAGTGCTGCAGAGGAAGCATGCCCAAAAACTGGTGAATCGAGCATCTCTATTAAGATACCCCAGGTTTCCTTTCTTTGTGTTTTTCTGGCAGTGATGATGGCTACCATTTTCACTTTAGGATCGATATCCCGAAGCAACTCCAAGAGCACAAAAATATTTTGATCGTTGATAAGTTTTCTTAACAGTTTGGCCGCTAGTATGCGATCCTCCTGATTGACTGATTTACTAAGCTTCACCAGTTTTGCAGCTGGAACTGAGATGACCTCATTGTCTTCTATTTCGCCTAATGCCTGCTTGGCGAGGTTCTTTATTTCAGAATTACTGCGGTCGTATTCTAAGTCCAAAGATTTTACTTTTGATCGAGCATACTCCTGTACATTCTTTGATGGGCTATTGAGTAAATCAATAATGGATGACTCGAACAGGGAAGGTTCCAAAGTTTCCATTAGCTTCAATCCATAAATGACCTTCTCATCCTGATCGCTATTGACTTCTCTTTCGAGAATCGAATTCAACGCATACTCTGTAGAAGATTTGTCAAGTGCGGTACTCTTGTTCTTTACCAATGTTTCTTGCAGCGTGAGTCGATAATGTGCGTGCATTCTATTGGTAGCGTAGTACCATATGACCAGAACAGGAATCAAGAATAGTGTGATGAAGATCAGACTTACATTGAAACTGTTAATTAAGAGAATGAGCGCACCCGCAAATAGATAGGCAAATGTATTTACAACGCCTTCAATCTTAGTTTGTACATCGAACTTAACATTCTTATCTATTGGTAGAAAATACAACTTAAAGGATGGGCCATCCAGGGCATCTTTTATAGAATCAATGAATAATTTACTTGCGGCAATAGCGGTAAAAAAGTAGAAGAAGTTGGCATCAGAAGCATCAAACCCTGAAATAAATCCTATAAGTAGGGCAGCAACCGTGAATATACCAATCAGAATGGGGTTTATTATCAAAGCCAATTTCAAACCATAGGTCTCGATGATATAATCCGTAATAAAAGTTTGGAATAAGAAACTGAATATAACAACTGTCGCTTCAAAATAGCTAATAAAGGATGCCAGTTGTTGTTCTCCTGGAAACCTTGCCTTGGATACGTTGGCAAATGAATAATCGATAAATGTAACAGCTACCATGGAAACAATGACAAAAACTGCCATTAACCCTAGGTACTTGTTCTTCACTATGTCTTGATAGGCAATATCTCGTTTGACACTTCTGTCGGCTTCATCTTCGCTTTTGAGCGAAAATCTAAAAGCAATAACGATGAAAACTAGAAAATACAACACAACACTCACTAGGCTAATGATCAATAGGTTAGACACCTGATCCATATAGTCGAGCAAGAATGGAATAGAAAATAATGCCACAATGGATGCTATCAACGTCCCTGTATCAATGCTACCTATGATTCTTTTGGCTTGGCGAAGGTTGAAGAGTCTTCCAAACACGCCCCAAAATATGAGTAGGGCTAAATAAGAAAATGGCGTGGCAAGCACAAAAGCCACATAATATAAGTCATGTGGATCTTCGACAATATTCAATCCAAAACGAATCCCTACGATCAAAGAAGTCATCAGAGTCAGTACCAAAGTTCCTAGGGCAGTGAACGAAATGCGTACTTGCAATTTGTTGTAAAGAAATGTCAATACAATACCTACCAATCCCGAAGCCACGATGGCTATTGGAAGATCTTTGGCTTCATCAAAATTGGTGATAAAAAGAGTGAAAGAGGATACTTCAAAGGTGGCTAAAAATATACCCATGAAAAACCCCATCAACAGTAACATATACACTTGAGGTGCTTCTGCTTCTTCTACATTTAGAATTTTAAGTATCTGTTTTTTCAAAATTGGAAGTATGATTAAAACCAAAAACTTCGTTAAATTACAATATTATTGTCAAAAAACGAGAAAAATGGTACGCAAAAAGTCATGTTTTTTTACCTATGAATATGACTTATGATTTGCCTGCTGAGATGCAATAGGTATCTGACTGATAATTAAATATTTGTAAGTTTATATTATTTATCAATAAATAAACAAATTGTTAGATGATTTGATCTGTATGATCTTGCGTTTTTACTTTGTCGATGATTTTTTCCAAAATCCCTTGCTCGTTGATCACAAAAGTCTTGCGCAATGTTCCCATGTACTTTCTTCCATACATTTGCTTTTCACCCCAAGTGCCGAACACATCGTGTACCACTTTGTCGGTGTCTACTAGGAGTTTAAATGGAAGTGAGTATTTATCAATAAACTTTAAGTGAGACTTGCCAGGGTCTGTACTTACTCCCAGTATTTCGTAGCCCTCTTCTTGCAGTCTTTGATAGTTGTCTCTTAGATTGCAAGCTTGCTTGGTACATCCAGGCGTATTGTCTTTTGGATAGAAGTAGATAATCACTTTTTTCCCTATGTAGTGGGATAGACTAACTTTGTTGCCGTCTTGATCAACTGATTCGAAATCAGGAACTTTATCTCCTATATTTATCATTTTTATTGTGGTATTTTAGTCAAGTAAGTTTGTTCGTTTCCTGCGTTATCTGTTACTCGGAGCCTTACTTCTCCGGTGAAAGGAGCGTTTTCCAATTCGTCAGACCATATTTGGGCGATTTTGTAGTCATAGTCCATCAATACCCATTTATTATTTACAAAAACATCAAATTTATTGATTCCAGACAAGTTGTCCTTTATTGCGAAGGCAATTGATTCTTTGCTAATTCTAATAGCGGAAATTGATGGAGACTCCATGTCGCTCAATATTACAAAATCTCCCAATTCCCTCGTTTTAAAGGAAATATTACTTCCATTCCATATGCCACCAATAAATGAATGATTATTGCCATGTTTTTTATAGACATGAGCCGATCCAGTAGTCTGTGGGTCCCAGTTATTATCTGTTTTTAGCGTGACGTTGATACTTTGTTTGAGAGAGGAATGTGTAGGGTCACCAATCGTAAATACTTCTGATCTCAAACTATCACCCTGTCTGTATGAAGTGCTGAAATAGACGGTGTCAAACAAATCATTCCTACTGAAATTGACTTCAATATGCGGGCTGTAGTAGGCATAACTCTTATTGGGAACAACCACTGACGGATGATCAAATGTCAATAAGGCACTGTCATTGATCGCAATATTAGGAATTCCTTTTCTCAGGTCGATCAGGTAATAATTCATTTCATCACTATGGTAGGCAGGGTTGATATTCTTATGGACACTATCAGTCATCATGGTGACCAACGATTGAACGGGCTCCTTGATGATGAGCGTATTTTCCAAGAGTTTTACCTTTGGTTTGTTGGAGACCTCCTTAATGTCGTGAATCGCATCTACTGGCATTCCTTTAATATGAAAAATTAGCTTCGATTCGTTGCCGAGTACATCGGTAATCTTGATAACACCTTCTTTGATCTCGTTATGCTTGAGATCCAATAGACCTTTTGATTGATTGGTTTTATAAAAAGGTAGCTCATTGCCGTCATCAAGGTACAGTTTGTGGTATTTCTGTCCAGAGGAGATGTAAGCTGGATAGTTGTAATGTGTTAAGATATTGCGCTGCACCGAAAAGTTAATAGTATCAATCTTTTGCCTGAAAACCAATGCTCCATCCAGTTCAAAACTAATTTTGGGAATACCGCACTTGTAGTTAGCGTCATTGAGCTTATCATAAGCCAACAGTTCAAAGCCTACCTTGCCAAAAACCTGGATGGTATCTTTGATTAAATAGCTGTTATTCTCATGCATGATAGGGAAAGTAACTCTGTCAAATTTATTGCTGATTCTTGAATCAATGCTCTTAGGTGTCAGCGCCAGACTTTTGAATATAGGAGGCGTAGTGTCCCTGATTTCTTCAAAGTCGTATTTGAGTGGGTTCAGGATTTGCTGATCTTTATCCCTGATTTCGAAATGCAAATGTGGACCTGCAGAAGACCCACTATTACCAGAATAGGCAATGATATCACCCTTTTTGACTTTGAAGACATCTTTCTTGAAATATTTATTCAAATAGAGACTACGAAGATTATACTGATGTTCTTTGATATGTTCGCCAATTGCCCCATTGAACTTGTCCAGGTGTGCATAAACGGTAGTCTCTCCATTGTAATGCGTAATGTAAAGTGCCTTCCCATAGCCACCGGACTTCACAGCAGCCCTGGAGATATAGCCATCTGCTGCGGCATAAACTGGCAATCCTGTGCGTCCTCCTGTTCTAATATCAAGTCCTGCATGAAAATGTGATGTCCTCAATTCTCCCATATTTCCGGCCAATGTATTGATCTCGTTGGGGCGAATCGGGAACATGTAGTAGTCATCTCCGCCATCAGCCTTGGAACGAACGCTATCTGGTTCTATTCCAGCTAAAACTGCGGAACTTAAAAATACAAGGATGATATAAAGGGTGTTATTTAACTTCAAAATCGAACATTTTTTGATCTTCAATATATCCTACAAGATGATCACCAATTTTGACAGAACCTACACCTGCTGGAGTTCCGGTGAAAATTATATCTCCCTTCTTCAAGGTAAAATACTTTGAAAGATGACTGATGATCGCATCAATAGGATAGAGCATCAGACCAGTGTTTCCTTGTTGAACTGGTTGATCGTTTTTCTCTAAACGAAAATTAACATCATTCAAGTTTCCGAAAGTGTCTTTTTTAATGAATTTAGAAATAGGGGCAGATCCGTGAAAGCCTTTTGCTATCGTCCAGGGAAGTCCTTTTTCTTTTGCCTTGGTTTGTAAATCCCTGGCAGTGAAGTCTATGCCTAGTCCTATTTCATCATAGTACTTATGTGCAAATTTCTCCTGAATATTCTTTCCTCTGCTGTTGATCTGAACAGTGAGCTCTACTTCATAATGAATATCATTGCTATAATCAGGAAAGTAAAACGCGTCATTATTTCTTAGAAGTGCAGTATCTGGCTTGGTGAATATGACAGGTTCATCAGGTGTCTCATTGTTGAGCTCTTCAATGTGAGCAACATAATTCCGACCAATTGCATAAATATTCATAAAATATAATTTATCTCTGTTAGTTTTTTTACCTAAAACACGAAGTGATTCACTAATTCGTATATCGAGTGAAAGCATAATTTTAGAGTCTGTCTATAAACTAACCATTCCGAGGTTCGTGTCCTCACGAACCTCTTTACAACTCTGAAATGGGCAGTGAAGACCTGCCTTTGCCGGTCAAGGCAGGCACCGTCCATGGTATCTACAGGGACTCTATAAACATGCTCTAATTAAGTTCTCATAATAAAAGAATTTGTATTTCTGTTATAGGACTAGCAATTCAATTCATCACAAAAATAGGCGATTAACTAAAATATGAAACATCCCATTGAAATATAATTTGCGAGCCGTATCTTCGGTATAGTTTATGATAGTCAATCATATAAAAAAACAATTGAATGAAGATGAATAGATTATTGACAATAGTGCTGATCGGAAGTTTGTTATATGGTTGTGCTACGGTGCCCATTACAGGGAGAAGACAACTGAGTTTGGTGTCCAATGAGGAAATCATACCCATGAGTTTTGCTCAGTACGAAAAAGTCTTGAAAGAAAGCAAACTTTCGCAGGACAAGGAACAAGTAGCTAAAGTGAAACGTGTTGGAGTGCGGATACAAAAGGCCGTTGAACAATACATGCAAGACAACAATTACAATGATTATCTTGATGGGTTTGCCTGGGATTTCAATTTGATAGAGGAGGATGTGGTAAATGCGTGGGCTATGCCTGGTGGCAAGGTTGCTTTTTATACGGGGATTTTGCCAATATGCCAAGATGAAAAGGGAATCGCTGTTGTGATGGGGCATGAGGTAGCTCACGCCATTGCCAATCATGGCAGAGAGCGAATGAGTTCTGGTCTGGTGACCAATGGCCTTTTAGGAGGGGTTTCTGTAGCGTTAGGTCAAAATCCAAGCATGACCAACGAAATTCTGATGCAGTCTATTGGTGCCGGCACAAAATTGGGTATGCTGTCTTTCTCTAGAAAGCATGAATCTGAAGCTGATAAAATGGGGCTAATCTTTATGGCCATGGCTGGATATGATCCTGGCGAGGCTCCTAAGTTTTGGGAAAGAATGAGTGCGAAAAGCAGTGGCAGTCAGCAACCTGAATTTATGAGTACACACCCATCAAATGATACGCGAATCAGTGATTTGAAAGCTCAGATACCTGAAGCAATGAAGTACTTTAAGAAGCAATAATGCTTCAGTAATGACATCAAGTGACCAATTTACGAGAGTAGATTGGCTGTTTTTGTTATTATGTAGTTGATTTTAAGGGTTTTTTCTTATTTTTATTTTTTTAGAATATATCTGCTGGTATGAATAACTGTCTCAGAATAGCGTTTATTTTTTCTATTCTACTGTCTCTTCAATTCCGACTAGTCTCTGCACAAGATGATGCAATCGCTCAATCTCAGGCTTATATGCAGCAGGCAGATGAGATTTATAAATATCAAAAGGAGGCAATAGAGATTGCTAAAGAAATGTATGTACAGGCGGCTGACCTTGACCCTTCTAATATCAAGGCTAACTGGATGGCTGGTAAGCTGTATCTCGAAACGATCAATAAGGACAAAGCACTTAAATATTTCCAACAAGTACAGGGAATAGACCCAAACTATAGGTTTGATATTGACTTTCAAATTGGGCTTGCCTATCACTACGGTTTTGATTTCGATAGTGCGATTGAACAATATCAAAAATATAAAAAGAAGTACTTTGCGAAAGCAAAATATAGAGGAAAAGATCGCACCAGGCTTGTGACCGTTGATCGTAAATTATTCGAATGTAGGAATGCAAAAGCAATTATTTCAAGACCTACTCAATATTCCATTGAGAGCATTGGAGAGGAAATCAATTCAGTATGGCCGGACTATGCTCCGGTAATTAGTGAAGATGAATCTGTAATGATATTTACGTCCAGGAGACAAGATGGCAATACCAGTGGAGATGTGGATAGTGATAATTTTTATTTTGAGGAGATTTTTATTTCTAGAAAACAAGGTGGTAAATGGAGCCCTGCCGAGAATATTGGTGCTCCTATCAATACCGCATATCATGATGCAAATATTGCCTTATCATCCGATGGAAGCAGACTGTACTTATACAAGGATACAGGTAGGGGGGATATCTACTATTCAGATTATGATGGGGCGAAGTGGTCTAAGCCTAAGTTTCTGAGTAGCCGGATCAATTCTTCTACTTATGCAGAAAATTCGGTGAGTGAGACTTCCTCACCAGGCGTGATTATATATAGCAGTGATCGCCCAGGTGGTGCAGGAGGAATTGATTTATATTATTGTGTGACGGACTCTAAAGGAAATTGGTACAAGTCAAAGAGTCTGGGAGATGCTATAAACACGAAGTATGATGAGGACAGTCCGTTTTTAGATTATGATGGTAAGACGCTCTACTTCAGTAGCTCTGGGCATAAAGGGTATGGAGGATATGATGTCTTTAGAACGGTGTATGATAGTGCAAGCAGCGAATGGTCTAAGCCTGAAAATTTGGGATACCCTGTAAATACGCCTGACAATGAATTGTATTTTCATCCAACAAAAGGTGGCAGAACGGCCTATTTCTCATCAATCAGAGAAGGTGGGCTCGGATTTGAAGATATTTTTATGGTGCGGTATCATGGAGACAATTCAGAGTCTGGAGAAACAGGAGCTGATATTATTTCTCGGAAGGCAAAATTTGACGTAACGACAGCCAATACTGTAGAGAATGAAGTTGTTGATGGTAAAGTAGTCCGGGCATTTGAAGATTATGAGCTGAACTTGATAGGAGGCACTCATAAAGTATATTTCGATGCGAGTCAAAGCCATATACAGGAGCAACATCAAGTCGAGCTTGATAGTATCATTACTTTACTCAGAAAATACGATGGACTAAAAATCGACATTGCAGGATTTGCATCATCGGATGGTAATCCCAAATACAATCTGGACCTGTCCCACAAGCGTGCATTGATCGTATTTGATTTCTTTGTTGAGAATGGAATACCAGAGGAAAAGATCATCGCTAAAGGATATGGGTCGTTGCAACATACAGAAGGAGTAGGAGAGGAAAATCGAAGGGCAGAAGTGCGGATTGTTGGCGGAGGGTAACCTGTTGCTTCCTTGTTTCCTACCGCTGTTAAGTTGATCATCAAAAGAACGCAGATCAAACCAATAGTACTGTTCCTAGATTCAGACAAATGCAATACATAACAGGTCACAGATATGTAAGTAGTACAGAAAAATACAAACTCAATGACTTACGAGACTTACAATACTTACAAGAATATATTAACAAGTTCCATCCAGAGATATGAAAAGAATAAACAATTAACTTTGAAGATGTGAGTACAATCGAAAAGCATTACAGCGGTTTTTTAGAGGAGGTAAAAGAGAAGATTTATCAATCTCAATACCAAGCTTTGAAAGCTGTAAATAAGGAATTAATCAACCTTTATTGGGAAATAGGTCAGTCTATAATTGAAAAGCAAGAAGAGTACAAATGGGGTAAGTCAGTAGTAGAAACCTTAGCTGATGATTTGCAAAAAGAGTTTCCTGGGCTGAAAGGCTTTTCCTCACAGAACCTGTGGAGAATGCGAAAATTCTACTTGGAATATCAAACAAATGTAAAACTCTCACCATTGGTGAGAGAAATTGGTTGGAGTCATAATACAGTAATTATAGACAGGTGTAAAGACGACTTAGAACGAGAGTTTTACATCAAGATGACGAAGAAATATGGATGGACGAAAAACGTGTTAATCCATCAAGTAGAAGGCGGAGCTTATCAACTATTTTTAAACAATCAAACCAACTTTGATAAGTCCATTAGAAGCGAAATATAAGCATCAAGCCAAATTGGCTGTAAAAGATAATTACAGCTTTGACTTTTTGGAGATGGCAGAAGATTACAAGGAAAGAGATTTAGAGTTGGGTATGGTGAAAAACATTAGAAGCTTTTTGATGGAAATGGGAGGAGACTACTCTTTTATTGGCAATCAATACCGACTGGAGTTAGATGGAGATGAATATTTTATAGACTTGTTGCTGTATCACAGGAAGTTAAAAAACCTTTTGGCCATAGAATTAAAGACAACAGCATTTAAACCTGAATACGCAGGAAAAATGCAGTTTTACTTGTCAGTATTGGATGACAAAGTGAAGCTACCAGAAGAAAATCCATCAATGGGAATAATAATCTGTAAGTCGAAAAACAGGACGGTAGTAGAATATGCATTGAACACAGCTACTAAGCCAATGGGAGTAGCCGATTACTCATTGAGTAAAACTTTACCGAAAGAATTAAAAGGATTACTACCAAGCCCAGAAGAAATCACTAAAAGCTTAGAAGAACTAGAATGAAAGCGTTCAGATTACCACGAAAAGAAAAGAAGCGATTAAGCGGATTATGGCTCTATCCAGCGGATGAAAAAGGGAATTCATTGATGGCCAGTCCAAAAAGAAGCCAGAAAGATTATACAGCAGTGAAGAATGGAGAAGTAAGAAACCTGCTACACGGTAGTCGAAAAGAGTCAAAAGAACGATATGCTGAATTATCTATTGAGACTACTGTGTCCGATGAAAAACTACAGGAATATGTAGATGATATTTTTAGAGAAGATTTACGTACATCAGCTTACCAGACGTTTTTAGAAGCCAAGAATCATCCTAAAGCAGCACGAGGATATTATCATTTTGTCAATGCATATCATAAGTATCAAGAAGATGATCATTCTTGGGGGAATACTTGCTGTTTTGCTTTAGATACCGCCCGTGATTTATTGAAAGTTAAGCGGACACGAAATAATAGAAGTAAGAGAAAACGAAAGAAATAAGGAGCATACATCAACCTTCAAATAACCTTTAAAAGCAGAGAAGAGATGTTTTGTAGAATGCTTATCGCAGAAACTTGAATTTTTAGAGAGACACAAACCCTTGGTACTTTATGAATTTTTTTAAAAAGGTCGAATGACTACTGCTAGTGAAGAAATGGGAGATAGTGTGATGGATAAATGTTCCATACAACTAAAATACAAAAAAAGAGAAAGTTACTGTTTTTGAAATTGTGTTAGAAAAATGAGAATAGCGGATTATTAACCGTACCTTTGCGATTCACTAGAAAAATACCGTTTTGAACAAATTTTCCTCATTGGGGTTGTCGCCTCAATTAGTACAAGCCCTTGATGAATTAGGGTTTGACACGCCTACCGAAATACAAGAAAGAGCAATCCCATCACTTATTAACGATGACATAGATTTTATTGGCTTGGCACAAACAGGTACAGGTAAAACTGCAGCTTTTGGCCTACCATTGTTAGATAAAATTGACCCAAAACAGGATCATGTACAAGCATTGATTCTTTCACCAACAAGAGAATTGGCTCAACAAATTGCCAAGGGAATACAAGACTTTGGGAAATACAAAAAAGGCGTTAAAACCTTAGTTGTGTATGGTGGCGCAGCCATTACAGATCAAATTAGAAGTCTTAAAAGACCTACACATATTGTAGTTGCTACTCCCGGTAGATTGTTAGACTTGATCAAACGCAGATCCCTAAAGATAGACAATATCAACAAAGTCATCCTGGATGAAGCTGATGAGATGCTCAATATGGGTTTCAAAGAAGATATCAATCTGATTCTGGAACATACGCCAGACGATAAGAATACCTGGTTGTTCTCGGCAACTATGCCACCAGCAATCAAGCGAATAACCAAAGAGTACATGCAGAATCCCATTGAGGTTTCTGTCAATACAGGGACTAAAGTCAATGAGAATATTGCACATCAATACATGATATTGAAAGCATCTGATAAGACAGAGGCTATCAAACGAATCATGGATCATGAAAAAGAGATGTTTGGGGTAATATTCTGTCGTACGAAGATAGATACGCAGACATTGGCAGATGACCTGAGTAGGGCAGGCTATCATGCAGAAGCACTTCATGGTGATCTTTCTCAGCGCCAGAGAGATACCGTGATGAACAAGTTCAAAGCTAAAAGGGTACAATTACTTATAGCAACTGATGTTGCCGCTCGTGGTATTGACGTCAACAATGTGACACATGTGATACATCACCGCTTACCAGATGATGATGAATACTACACACACAGAAGTGGTCGTACTGCACGTGCAGGAAAAAAAGGAATCTCACTTACTTTGGCTACCAAAGGAGATTTGCGCAAGATCAAAGAATTTCAAAAAAGGTTAAAGATCAATTTTGAAAAAGTAGAAGCACCTTCGGCAACTGAGATCAAAGCGAATAAGATCAAGACTTGGGTAGATGATATTGTGAATACCAAAGTGGCTTCAAATATTACCGATGAGGAATGGAAACATGTCTTAGACGCCTTTGCTCATATTGATAAAAATGGAATCATTGGGCGCATTTTGTCAAAAGAATTGGCAGGCATGTCACTGAACAATAACCTCGGTGATATCAATGCACCTGAGCCCAATGAGAGAGACGAAGATAGCGGCAGAAGCGGATTTGATGACTATTTCATCAATGTAGGGGTCTTTGATAACCTCAACCGCAAAGGATTGTTGGAGTATATCACAACCACCACTCAAATACCTTCAAAAGCAATAGGAGATATAGAAATGCAGAAAATGAACTCTGTTTTTCAGCTAGATTCAACATACGCCAAAGCACTTGTTCAGAAGTTCAAAGGGGTAGATTTTGCAGGTAGAGAAGTTCGCGTAAACAAGGAAGAAGGGAACAGAATTGGTCGTAAGGACAAGAAGAAAGATTTTAAGAGGAAGAAGAGCAGTGGCGGATTTGGTAGAGATAGAGGTGGCAGAGGAGATCGTAGTAGGAGGAGATAGTGAATTAGTCATTAGCGATTAGT
>JGI24005J15628_10001429_pt1 | contig 12760 bp, 21 predicted proteins | sample LinPmetageLP40_FD_15628 | JGI IMG/M metagenome (IMG submission 15628)
GTGTTAAAAACATTAGGTTATAAACATAAAAAAGATTATATTTGTTAATATAAATGTATAAATTAAAAATGGCAAAAACAAAAGATTATTTACACTCGGATTTATTAAGAAATCCAAACAATGATATGGTATTTCAGAAAACTTATAATACTATAGGCACTTTGTCTAGAGAAATTTCTGAAAGTGAAGCAAAAGGGTTTGAAATCAAAGATCCTAAGCGAATTGCAGAGATTTGCAATTACAATGCTATACATATCTCGGCACAAGTCATAGAGCTTGTTAATTTCACAATCAAAAACTTTAATAAAAATGAGCACTAACTTTTTACAATACCAAGTAAACGCATTACAAAAAGAATTGACTGAACTTATAGATTTAAGTAGTCATTCAAACGAAATTCTATTCACTTTCTTAGAAAAGTCAAGCGAACTAGAATCAGAAGATAGAAAATACGTTCAAATCGTCAATAAAGAATTGACTGAAAAACTAAACAAACTTAAATTTTTAAACGAACATGGCAAATAATTGTTGGAATTGGGTTTCTTTTACGGGAGATAAAAAAACCTTAAATAAATTAGAAAATAAATTTAAAAAATATGATAAAACAAATTGGTTTACTGAATTTGGAGATATTGTTTTAGATAAAAAACCAAGAGAATATAAAGGTCAACACTTTGATTTTTATTATAAATATGGTACAAAATGGTGGGAATTTGACATCCAAAGAGATGATGATGATTGCTTGGTTATAATGGGTGATAGTGCTTGGAGTCCTCCACTTGAACTAACTTTTAAAATATCTAGAAAATACAAACTATGTGTTCATCATGAATTTGAGGAGGGAGGATGTGACTTTGCAGGTAAACATATATATGAAAATGGTGAGATTATAGAAAAAAATGACATGACTTATCAAGAATATAGGTATATTGAAAATCAAGATGGTTTCTGGGATGACGTACAAATGTACATTGACGAAACGGATAGCTGGGAAGAATTTATTGAAAACATTGATAAAGAAGTTATAAATATAATGGAAAAAGAAAACACACTAAAAGATTTAAAAAATGAGTACAAAAAAGCTAAAGAAAAACCTGTTCAACAAAATTAAAGAGGGTAAAGGCATAAAGCTTTTTAAAGACAACGCATATTATTATAAAAACATATGTGCAAGTGAGCGTGATGGGGTTATAGAAATATACGATACAACAACAAATGTTTACAGACCACTTAGCGTTGAAGAAATGAGCAAATTACTTTTAGAAAACATTGATAAATTTTGCTTAAAACTAAAAACTAAAAACCTTAAAGAAAGGTTTGCCGGTCATAGACATAGGTTTCATATTGCGATAGCTAAAAAAAACGAAAAAGAAAAAAAGTTTTTCTATAAAAGATGTGTTAGCGACATAAAACAGCTAAGAAAAGTTTTGTATTAACAATTTAATTCATACATTTGTTAATATAAAGGGAGTTTAATTTAAATTTAATAAAATGAAAACAGAGAGATTAAAAGAACTGTACCTNAAGTACGGACTATCAAAAGACGATGTCTTTAAACATCAACATTACATTATCATCACGAGATCTGGAGTAGACAAAATCCAGGCATCTGAGAAAATCACAATCACTTACGACGTTATTGAATGTCAAACTAATTTTTGCGTAGTCAAGGCTAAAGCTGAAGCTGGTGGAAATATGATTGAAACATTCGGGTCTGCATTAGTAACAACTACAGACCAAGAAATAATAAAGAAAAAAATATTTGAGAAAAATAAAGATGGCACAAATATAGAATTACTTGTGGATGATATTAAATCAACAAGAAAAGGAAATTGTAACACATGGTACGTTATGGAAATGGCAGAAAAAAGAGCCATGTCTAGAGCTTGTCTTAAACTTACAGGATTCTATGAGTTAGGTGTTTTTGGAGAAGACGAAAGTGAAGACTTTAAAAGAAAGGGTGCATCATGGAAAAAGTAATCAAAAAACTTAAAGACGACAAACACTATTACGGAAAGTTTGGAAAAAAGTATTTATCTAATTCAGATATAGATGCTTTAATAAATAATCCTTTTAGTTTCCATAAAGACAAAATTCAATCGTTGCCTTTTTTATATGGAACTGCGTTTCATGAAATGGTAATGTTTGGAAAAAGTGATAGCATGGAGTCGATTGAATCCTCCACGAGAACGACTAAAATATACAAGCAGTCTATTTTAGATATGGTAAAGAGATTGTCTTACTACAAAAAGAAGCAGATGAAATTCAATCAATGGTTGATATATTTAAAACTAACGAGAACATTAAAAAAGTTTTAGATATAAAAAACATTCAATTTGAAGTTCCTTCTGTTGGGTTTATGACAGACAACGACCTTCCGTGGAAGGGTAAAGCAGATATACTAACAGACGATTTCGTGTATGATATTAAGACGTGTTCTAAGCTTAAAAGCTTTCGTAATAGCTCTAAAGCATACAACTACGATAGTCAAGCCTTTATATACTCTAAATTATTTCAAAGACCTATGAAGTTTTTGGTAATTGAGAAAGGAACAGGTCTTATAGGTATATTTGAAACTTCTGACGAAGCTTATGACAATGGGTATTATAAAGTCGAAGCAGCAGAAAGTCAATTTTTAAAATATTTTGTAAACAAAGATGAAGACATCAATAATTTTACAAAGTATGGAGAAATTTAATAAATTAGCAAATCATGATGAGTTTGCGAAAATTATAGCCATCATCATAGTAATAATATTTTTAATCAAGTTTAATTTAATCTAAATAATATGTCAAGTTTAATTTCAGCTTCGATCAAAGCTTCTGAACTAAAGAAAATTGATCCAAACAAAGTAATCAAAGGTAAACAGGATAACTATATTCCAATTTTGATTTCAGTAAATGACGATTCCAAATTTGGAAAAAACGTTTCAATTAGTGTACAACAAGAAAAAGAAGAAAGAGACAACAAATCTCCTAAACATTTTCTAGGTAATGGTTCTGTAATATGGACCGACGGTACAATTAAAAAAGGCGAAAAGGAAGAGGATAATAATTCTCAACCTTTTGAATCAAACAACACTTCAGCAGCCAACAAGGGTGCCTTGGATAATGATTTGCCATTTTAAGTAACAACCAACTCTCTGAAAGCTTTTAATAGGTTAAGTTAGTAGGGGAGTTTTTTAAAAAAATTTATGGAAAATAGTAATTTTAAAATAATAAAAAGAATTGCTGATATAGTTGCTAGTCATTACGAAATACATGTAATGTCTATGTTTCCAAACAGCAGGTTGCAAAAAGTTGCCGAAAAAAGGCAAGTGTTTCATTATATGGCTACAAGACACACCAGGGCTAGTTTACAAGAAATTGGAGATTTCTCAAAGTCAATGGGTAGAAAGCGTGTTCACAATCATGCTAGTGTTCTACATTCAGTAAAACAAGTATCTGGTTTTATGGATATAGATGCAACGTATAAAAAAGAAATAAAAGAGTTAGAAAACAAAATATATAAAGCAGTAAGTTTAATTAACGAGTCTTCTAAAATAAGAGACGTACAAGTTCAGTCTATTATAGATACGGTTTTTGGGGAGGATAATATCGAGTTCTTAGAATTGGTTCATTTGTTAATCGAAAAGATTTACGAAAATAAAAACAAGGAGGAATTATCACATTTAATTTTTCTACAACATAAAATGAACAATGAAAGGATTTATAAAACTTCACAGGTCGATTCTGGATTGGGAATGGTATAAAGACGCCAACACCAAACACTTATTCATACATTTACTTCTAAATGCTTGTTATGACAATTGCAGGTTTATGGGGAAGTCTGTAAAAAGAGGAGAATATATTACCTCTTTAACAAGGCTTTCCAATGACCTAAATATACCGGTCAGACAGCTCAGAACTTCACTAAAAAGATTAGTGAAAACACAAGAAATCGACACGCAAACGACAAACAAGTATACTAAGGTAACCATCTTAAACTATGATAGTTATCAAGTTGATGAGGTCAAAAAGAAGAAACAAGCGACACGCAAACGACAAACGAAAGACACGCAAACGACANAGATAAGTAAGAATATAAGAAGTAAAGAAAATAATAANACAATGATAGANCAATGTAAGCAAGATGTTATGTGGAAAGAAACAACCGCTATGCATTTTTCTTTATCGATATCTAAAATTGATAATGCTTTAAATAAATTTGAAGAGGTTCTTACTATCACTGATGAAAAAAAATCGACAATGCGTGATTTAAAAAGTCATTTTGTGAATTGGATGAGGTACAACTCTAATAAAATTTCTGCTAGTAATGGAGATTATAAGTGGAAATGGAAAGGTCAAGCAATAAAAAGCGGGACAAAAGAAGAAATGGAGATAGATAAAAACAAGTTTAACCAAAAAGGGTTTGACTTTACAATACTATAATTAATATGGAAACAGAATTTAAAATAGACGTATTTAATCAATACAAGTTACCAACCAACAAAAAAAAATCGACATGCCCAGTGTGTTCTTCTTCTAGAAAGAAAAAAACACAAGAGTGTTTGATGTTGGATTGGAAGAGAGGCTTAGGAACATGTCAGCATTGTGGGGAGATATTACAACTACATACCTATAAACTAGAAAAAGAAAATAATTTTATAAATTATGTGAAACCTTCACAATCACTTCCAGAAAAAACAGACAANAATGTTATAGGTTGGTTTGCAAAACGTGGTATTTCTGAAAAAACAATTACAGATCTAAAANTAACAAACGGAATAGAGTATATGCCTCAAATAGGCTCAAAAGTAAATGCTATATTTTTTAATTATTATGTNCTTGGTAAATTAATTAATATTAAATACCGAGATTCAAAAAAGAATTTTAAAATGTATAAAGGTGCACAAAAAACCTTTTACAATATTGATTCTATTATCGGCAGAGACGAATGTGTAATTACTGAAGGAGAAATAGACGCAATGTCTTATCATGAAAGTGGATTTAAAAACGCAATAAGTGTTCCTAATGGATTTAATTCAAGTGGTCAAATAAACTTAGACTACTTAACTGATTTTTATTTTTATTTTGAAGACAAAACTAAAATATATTTAGCACTTGATGCAGATGAAGCAGGAGAAAACGGAAAGAAAGAATTTATTAGAAGGTTTGGTTCAGACAAATGTTATTTAGTAGATTTCAAAGATTGTAAGGATGCAAATGAATACTTAATTAAATATGGAAAAGAAGCCTTAAAACAAACAATAGTTGATTCAGTACCATGTCCAATAGAAAACGTCGTTAGAGCTAATGATATGGCTGCTGACTTAGATTCTTTTTATAAAAATGGTGTTGAGAATGGATATAAAATTGGATTAAGAAGTTTTGATGGTATATTTTCTACATATACAAAACAATTTACAGTAGTAACAGGGTTTCCTTCAAGTGGTAAGTCTGATTTTGTAGACCAAATGTGTGTTGGGTATAACATGATGTACGATTGGAAAATAGCATATGCTTCTACAGAAAACTATCCCCAATACTTACACGTAGATAAATTAGTAAGAAAGTATTATGGTAGAACTCCAGAGTATGCAGATACAAAAGAAATGTCTTGGAAAAACTGCGTAAACCATGTAAATAAAAACTTCTTTTTTATAAATTATGACGATGGGTATGACTTAGAAAGAGTTTTAAAAAAAGGGGAGGAGCTTGTAAAAAGAATGGGTATAAGATGTTTAGTTATAGATCCATTCAACAAAGTAAAAGATAAGTCTTCTATAAAGCTTGGAATAAACGATTACACAAATGCATACCTTAATAAAATAGATAATTTTTGTAAAAAGAATGATGTAATTGTAATACTTGTAGCACATCCAACAAAACCACAGACAGATAAAGGAAAGGTTTTTGAGCCTACGTTTTATGATGTGAAAGGTGGTGGAGAATTTTACGATATGAGTCCTCACGGATTACTTGTCCATAGGGATTACGAACAAGGTACTGTAAAGGTTAAGGTTTTAAAAGTAAAGTTTTCTAATTTAGGTGAAAATCAAGCAGACGTAAATTATTTTTGGAATGTAAACAACGGAAGGTATACTGAAATGGTTAATGAATCTCCTAAATGGGATAATACAAATTGGATAACCTCATCAAAAACTCCATTCGAAAAAAATAAAGAATTAGATATAGAATTTAATAAAATAGACATATAATGAAAACAATATTAGCAATACTAGTAACAGCCACAATATACCATGCTGACCCAAAACAATGTAACGCAGACTACTTAACAACTGCATCAATGAAATCTATAAATTCACAATCACCTGGTTCACACCGATGGATTGCTGTCTCCAGAGATCTGGAAAAACACGGATTTGTTTTTGGTGCTAAAGTTTTAGTAAAAAACGCAGGAAACATGAATGGTGTTTGGACCGTAGAAGATAGAATGAATAAAAGATGGGTGAAGAGAATAGATTTTTTAGTAGATTACGACATTAAAGGAGGTAAATGGGAAGGTGTAGAAATATCACTAATAAATGAATAAAGAACTACATATGTATATGAGTATGTGTTTTAAGGAAAACATTAAAATATATCCAATAATTTACAACAGAAGTAGTTTTAAAATTGAAATTAATTATGATGGTCGAATTAAAACAGGTAAAGAAGTTTACAGTACAACAGAACAAAAAAAAATGCAAAAAAGAATAATAGAATTATATTATGAAATCGGAGATAAAATACAAAGTAGGAAATAAAACATTTTTATATAATAAAGGTCGTGCTCACGAATCTTATTTAAAATATTGTGAAATGAGCGATGAAGAGTTTATTAAAAACATATTAGATATATTGCATTTTGCTGTATANATTTGCTTNATAAAAGACTTAAAAACAAAAGATATTTTATGTGATGATGGTTTAATTCATCAGCTTGTTCATTTAACAAAAAGTAACACAAGAGAGTATGTAAACCTAAAAAAAATTAGAAATAATTTTAAAAAAAACTTGCATATTAAAAATCAAATACTTACATTTCCTAAAATATAATTAGGAAATGTTTACTCCTTTTACTGATAAAGATTTATTTTGGAAATTATTAGACTCAAAACTAGAAATGGTTAAAGAGTTTAATAAGTCTTTTAATATAGAACAAAAAAACAATCCTTCTCTCTTGTCTAATAAAAATTTTGAATTAAAATTTAACCTAATGCAAGAAGAGTTAAATGAATATAAAGAGGCTTGTAAAAACAAAGACTTAGTTGAAGTAGCTGACGCTATTGTAGATATGATGTATGTTCTTTATGGATTTATAACACAACATGGATTGTCTGAAGTTTTCTATGATTTATTTGAAGAAGTACATAAATCAAATATGAGTAAACTAGAAAGAGGAAAGCCATTGTTCAGAACTGATGGTAAGGTTATTAAAGGTTCAGAATATTTTAAACCAAACCTAAAAAAAATATTGGATGGAGAACACAAACAATTTAATTGAAAAAGTTTTATCATACAAAACATGGTCTGATAAAAGAAAAATAGACACACTACTTGAGCATGATTGTTCTATGTACACAAACCTAGGAAGTGACTCAACAAAAACAGAAATATTGGAAACAAAAAAGAACTCTAGAGCTATTTACAGAGCTATTGGTAAAATCGATAAAAAACAAGGAGAAAGTTATTTATGGCAAATGGATAAGTAAGTGCTGATACAAAGAGAAACATACCTTATTAAAACTTTTGATAGGTTACACGACAAATTAAATGACGTGTTTGANAGCGTTTCTGACGGCNATTTTGAAGACTCTAGGAATAGTATTAATTCATTAATATACGACTTAAAGGAGTTGAAGAAAAACACTGAGCCATGAGTAAAAAAAGAGTTAGGTTAAGTAAAGAAGAAGCTATTGCTTTGGGAATGCAAGTAAAAGAAATTGAAAAAGGTAGGAATACTTTTAGATCCTACATTGATATTGAAGACCAGCAAAAGTTAAATAAAATAAGACACCAAGGTGTTTCTGATTACTGTTTAGAAAGAGGAATAGATTTTAATAGTGTTAGTCAATACTGGGACAAAACAAAAGAATACTCAGTTCAAGTAAGACCTACAATAGTATCTTACAACGATATATCTAGACAGATAATCGATGAGATGAAACTTTATTCTCCTTCTTATCCTAAAATAAAAAGAAAGAAAACAAAAGAACCTCATCTATTAGTTATAGATCCAGCAGATGTTCATATTGGTAAACTATCTACAGCTTTTGAATCGGGTGAAGATTATGATTCAGAAATAGCAATACAAAGGGTAAGAGATGGTGTTCAAGGTATATTAGACAAATCTTCTGGATTTGAAATAGATAAGTTTTTATTGATAATAGGAAATGATATTTTACACATAGACACCCCAAAAAGACAAACAACTTCTGGAACTCCACAAGACACAGACGGAATGTGGTATGAAAGTTTTTTAAAAGCAAAGTCTATATATGTTGAGGTAATAGAAAAATTAATATCTATAGCTGACGTTCATGTAACATACAATCCTAGTAATCACGATTACACTAATGGATTCTTTTTAGCTGACGTAATTACTACTTGGTTTAGGAATTCTAAAAATGTAACATTTGATTCTAGTATAAGTCATAGAAAATATTTTAGATACGGATTAAACTTAATAGGAACCACACATGGAGATGGCGCTAAAAATAATGACTTACCTTTACTAATGGCTGTTGAAGCTAAAAAAGATTGGTCACAATCAAAACACAGATACGTTTACACACACCANGTTCATCATAAAAATGCAAAAGATTATGCAGGTGTAACAGTAGAAAGNTTAAGAAGCCCTTCTGGAACAGACAGTTGGCACCACAGAAANGGATATCAACACGCTCCAAAAGCAATAGAAGGTTTTTTACACCACCCCGATTTTGGTCAAATAGCAAGATTAACACACATATTCTAATGGAAGAATGGTCTTTATTATCGTTTACATTTAGATGGCCTCATCAAGGAATAATAGTTGGTTATGAATTATTAAACCCTAGTGAAGAAGCTAATTACAATACAGCAAGACTGCACTTTTTTTTAATTAGCATAAACTATGATTTTGGCTATGGAGAACCACCTTATTAATTAAAAAATTCTTATATTTGTATATCTCCCGTAATAGTTTAACTAACTGTTATGTTTTGTTTTCATAAAAACCCTCAAAATCTTGGGGGTTTTTTTAATTACATTTGTTATATGGAAGGAAGAAACAAAGTGTTTATAAATAAAGAGCCTACCGATGATCATTTAGAATACATAAAAGATCTTTTAGAAGATGTAGATATTAAAAAATACCTCATTGATTCATTTGTTTATGTGTATATAAATAAATTAGGAGCTGTGGACGTTTTAGTTTTTAAAGATGAAATAGTATACATCGCTTCAAAGGAGCTTAATGTTAGTAACAAAATGGCAATTGAATATATAATTAGAAAAGATGAAATATCTCAAAAGTATAAAGAGATGTGTTATTGGTTAGGAATAGATAACATAAAAAAATTTACTATTGTTGTTAGTGAAAATATTAGATTAAAAAACACAACTAAACAATACGCTAAAGATCCTGTATATTCTAAAAGTTACATTGATGCTGTAACTCACCTAATAAACAAAGGGTTTGAAGATTATTTGTATTTAGAAGACGTAGATGAGGAGGTTTAAAAAAGGTAGACAGATAACAAGATCAAAGAAAGTTAAGATTGACGGTATACAATTTCAGTCAAAACTTGAGTCTCATATGTATTTATTGTTAAAAGCAAACAAAATAGACAATGGATATGAGTCAACTAAATTCACAATCATTGATGGATTTGTTTTTGACGCAGACTCTTACGAAAAAACACCAGCAAAAAAATACTTACACGATAGGGGTAATAAAAAAGTGTTACCAATAACTTACACTCCAGATTTTGTTGACACTCAAAACCCTCCAAGATATATTATAGAATGTAAAGGAAACCCTAACGAAAGATTTCCTATGGTCTGGAAGCTATTTAAAAGGTATTTACACTTAAAAAATATAAAAGCTGACCTATTTGTTCCAAGAAACCAAAAAGATTGCCAAGAAGTTATTAAAATAATACAAGAAAAGTATTATTAATTCTCCTCTTGTAAAGGACCTTGCATTCCCATTATTTTTTGCATGTATGGATCTGGCTTAGATTGAGTAAAATACTTTTCTATTGTTCTTTCTAATCTGTCTGCATATTTATCCAAATCAGCTCTTGGAGCAATTGGATTCATTATAGCGTGACATCTTAATTGAAATAGAAAATCAACTGAATTAGCTAATTTTTGTCTCATTGCATCATTAGGAGCTGTTAAATAAACTTCTTTGTTTTTATAATCTCCTTGATTTATGGTAAAAGTTCCGTTTTTTCTTAAATTTATTGCGTCAGCAAACCTTGTAGCTGTTTCAAACCCTATACCTATCATACCTGCTTTACTGAGGGCTAAATCAAGATAACTATCAACATCCATTGGCTCTGATGTAAGACCTCTACTACTAAATTCTCTAGCAATATCCTCTCCATATACGTGATTTACTCCCCAAGCCATCATGTCATTCATAAAGCCTGTGGTAGGTAAAGGATTTAAAGTTTGTATAGCGTCTTGTACTGTAGACCCTACAACTGAATAAGATTTTCCAGTAGAAAACTTATCATCATAATTCATAGCGTATTGCTCAAAACCTTTTACGACATCAATCATTTCTCTAAATCCAGACAAAGCTGACATGGCAGCGTTTCTTTCTTCTAGAGTTTTTGACCCTGCAACAGAAGCTTCTAATGAATTAAGATCATCAATATCCGACTTAATAGGTAATCGTTTTGATATATCTCCATCTATTCCTCCGAACTCAAAAACATCATCTTCATCCATTCCTAAAGATAATAATCCAGACAATCCTTTTAATGTAGCTAAACTTCCAGCATATTTAATAGCGTTGAACGAAACAATTTCATTAAACTTACCTTGCATATAATTTCTAGCATCTTGTTTTTGTAGTTCTGAAATACTAGGATCTTGCAATATTGAAAGCTGTACAGAAAAATCCGCCTTTGCGTTCATTATAAACTTTTGAAAAGGCATAAGAGTTCTCATTAAATTTTTTGAAGTATCACTTCCGTAAACTTGAGCTTCTCCAGTAGCATCACTCTGCCTCATTGTTCTATCTATAATTTGATCAGCATACTTAATAGCTTCTATGTCTGGATTTGCATTTTCTTTTTCCCAAAAAGCATCAATATCAGATACATTTTCCCCTTGAGACAGCTTGTAATCTAAGTAGTGAGCTTCAAAAGCTATGTTTGCAGCAGCCTTATCTGAGTTTGCTAACATAAAATTTAAAGCCATTTCGTTTGACTTTCCTAAAGTTTCTAAAACTCTATCAACGGTTAATTGTCCACCAATACTTTTAAGCTCTTTACCTTGTGCGTCAGTTAAATTAAGTCCTTTTATATAATAATCTGCAGGCATAGATTGATTTCTATCAATAGCTAGTTGAGATGCTAATGCATTTCTTAATCCTGTCCTAGATTTATCATATATATTACTTAAATTTCCTTGAGTTCCAAAATTACCAAATCTTCTTTTTTTATTACCATTAGTATTAAAAGAACCTGCTATACCACCTAAAAACCCAATGCCTCTTGATTGTACATATTTCTTTGCTCTACTATTTTTTAATATTGGATATGTTCCAGACACAGCACTATAAAACTGACTCATTGGCTGAGTTATTCTAGCTAAAGAAATAGCAGAAACTCCTCCATATAACGTGTTCAAAAACTTATTGAATGTAGCCATTTTTTTGGTATCTCCTATGTCAACAGGACTTAAGTTAGACCCCCTAACTTCTTTTTGCCACATAGAAGATCTTTTACTAAAGTTATCTAACAAAGCATCTTTAAGAACTCCATCCTCAAAAGACTCTAAGAAAGTAGGGTTGCTTAAAAGATTGTCTAAAGTTTGAAAATTCTTTTTTCCAGAAATTTCCATTTCCATACCATTAAGCTGACCATATGCATTATCCCAATACATTCCAGGGCTTAGTCTTAAATCTGATCCTAGAGTTTCTGGTCTTGTAACATTTTTACCGCTGTTCGCAGCAATTCCATCGTTGTTTGAAGGGCCAAAGTAGTCGTTGAACCCTGTGCCGTCACTTGACTTAGACATGAATATAGGAGTATAAGACCCTTGTTCAAAAGAAAAAGCTTCATACGATTCAAAGTCATTTATCCTATCAATTGCTCTATCACCAGGCATTGATTCTGAAAGCCTGTTGATTGCATTAAGATTGAATGGTAATGCTTTTGATGAAACATCTTCAAAGGAAGAAGCGTCAGTAATACCAAGTTTTTCTATAGCCTCTTTATATTTTTTATACTTTTCTATTGCAGCAGCCTTATCTCCATTAGCTATTTGAAGGGCATTAAAAGTAGCTTCTGAATCAACCTTTCTTAATTGTAACTCTTCTAGTATTAATTTCTTTGCTCTAACAAACTCTACATCTTGACCATTTTGATTTGTTTCCCCTGTCTTTCTTTTAAGCATACTTAGTAATGACATCTCATAAGAAGAATCTACTGAGCTTCTTGGGTCTGTACTGTAGCTTGTACCGTTAGCTTTATTGTAAGCAATTACCTCAGCTTTATAAGAATCTGTATGTTGGGTTTTTATTTTACCCGCTTTTTGTTGAGCTTCTGCACTAG
>JGI24005J15628_10001431_pt1 | contig 12753 bp, 21 predicted proteins | sample LinPmetageLP40_FD_15628 | JGI IMG/M metagenome (IMG submission 15628)
ATCATCCCTAGTTTCTTCCCTAACTTGTGCCTGACCTACAGTAGGTGTTACAGATGTTTCTTGAGCAGGTGCAGTAGATTCACTAGCTTTTATAAAACCTTCTGGTATTGGTGTTACACCGGGAATAAATGTTATTGTTCTGCGTTCACCTGTTGTTGGATTAATTATATCTAAAGTCTGTGGTGCAGATTCTGAATTACTAAATAAATTAGAGTAGGATACGTCTTTCATATCTTCAGGTGTAAATGTAGGAGTTTGTTGCTGTTTTGGTGCTACAGTTGTAGCCTGTTGTGGGGCAGGTACTGTTACTGGTGCTTGTGGTTGTTGTACAAAGGATGTAGCAGGTACTTGTGATGGTACAAAACCTGCGATACCTGTAGCAGGGCCTGTTAATCCACCTGTTGCCATTTCTACGGTGTCGTTATTATACTCCGTTTCGTCTTGTATGTCAAGGTCTGAAAGTTCAAAAGGTATAGTATCTGACATAATAGCTTCATCACTATTGCCCATCTGCCCCATGTCATCCATAGTCTGCAAACCCATCTTGGCTTGCTGACGCATCTGCATTAACTTTTCAAGACCAATGTAACGTACTACATCAGCAGGAAATACAAACTCACCTTCACTTAGTTGTGCAGGTATATCATCTCTTACTTCTTCTTGTGTTGAACCGGGTGGTACATCATTACCAGATATGGGGTCTATTGTATTACCCTCATCCATAAGACCGCCATCTTCAAACATACTCATTTGTTCTTTCATAGGTACTGCTCCACCTTCATTAAAGTTTTTTTCTGAATGCATCTTACGAACTGCATCAAAGTTTTCAGCCTCTTGTACACTTTGTGGTATAATAGGTTCTGGATTTTCTTCGCTAGGGGAAAACAAATTTTCCAGAAAGTCTGGTATAAACGGATACTTACCCGATGGTTTTTCCGTGTCTTTTATAGTCAGACCTGTATCTCTTATGGTTTTTTCATCAGTTACGTTTGATGTATCCGTTGCTTCAGGAGTAAGCTCGTTAGTAGGGTCAACATCTGATAAGTTATTATCTTGGTTATTATCTGGGTTATTATCTGGGTTATTATCTGGGTAAACAACAACTTCCTTTTTAAACCCCTGTGGAATTTTAGTAATACCGCCTACGCTTTTACTATGTAGTGACATAACCTTAAAAGGTTTTACTATGGTATTACCATCACTTAAAGCATAAGTAAACTCTGCACTCTTTTGAGCGTTATCTTGATTTACAGCATCAACACTTGTTATTGTTGGCATACCAAGGTCTGAAGCAGCTAAATTATAAAACAACGCTCTTCTTACTGCTATACCTTTTACAGGTCTTGACTTTCCATCTTTAGGGTCGCTTGCATTTAATGCATCCAATGTTTCATTTATTGCACCTGCATAGTTTCCTGCTTTTAAATTTACTAGATACTTTTCTGCTTTTTCATTTAAACTTCCAACATTAAATTGCATATCTAATGCATTGTATTTCATAGATAGAGGCAACTCATCCCAGTTTACACCTATTCTTTTTAATTCTTGAATATTTTTTTCGGCTACTGCTTTTGCTAATCCTCTTGGATTATTAGAATAATCATCAGGGTTTACTCCTAAAGTATTTACAATTCCTAACTTTCTAGTAGAAATATTCGTAGTAGTGTCTCCACCCTCTTTACCTTCTACTTCTTCTAGTATATCTACAAAGGATTCAAGAAATTCATTATCATCCATTAACTTCATCTCTCAACATTTTAAGTTTACGCAATACAGCTATTGCACCTTGTTGTCTGTGTATTAATATTGCATCGTCTGTTTGTTCTAAAAGTTTTTGATGCTGTTCAATAGTTAAATCAATATAACTACTGAATGCCTCCCACTGCTTCGGGTGGTTGACCAGCGTTTTGAGGTTGCTGAGTGTCTGCTTGCGGCTGTTGTCCATTTGCACTAAATCCTTGTTCGCCCGGAATAGGTACTTGACCTGTTCCTATGTTACCACCACCAGCACCTGTAGGGTCTAACGGATTAGCCTGTGCCTCTGGTTGTGTTTCTTGTTGGAAGCCTTTCATCAATTCTGCTTGAATAGCAGCTTCATCCATATTGTTAGTAACTTTGTCAGGGTCTAACTCCATAGACTTTGCAATCTCACGAATAATGTATTGAAACTTAGCAAACGGTGCAAGTGCTGGATTACTTGCAACTTGCAAGAACTGCATCAATCTTTGACTACGTACTTCGTTAGCCATAAGACTTTCTGTACCTCTAGCTCTTACCTCTAAGTCACCTTTAATTGCTGGGTCGTAATCAAACTGCATATTAAATCTAAACAATCCTTCTCCCAAAGGACGTAATAGATAATCATCTACATTCTTTATAACAGTTTTTGTACCACCTGCTGCAGCATTCATAAGCATAGATATACCAGATGCTGTTCTACCTACACCTGATATACCTGTCTGTCCGTGTGCAAACGATGGAAAGCCTGTGCTTTCATCTGCAAGTTGCCGAGCCTTATCAAATAGCATCATGTTCTCACTAGATACATTCGGGAACTTAGTACCAAATATAGCTTGACCGGGTGCGCCACCTTGTCTACGGAACACCTTTCCGGGATATAATGTTAAGTCTTGTCCCGGCACTAGGTTAGTCTCATCAACTTCTACAATAAGATTACCTGACAATACAGCATTATCAACAGCCATACGCATAAAGCCATTCATTAATGTCTGTGTATCGTCCATGTTCTCAGCAATACCTACACCAAAGAATGAGTAAGGGTTTAATTCATATGGTGAGGCATGATATGGAATCTTTGCAGGTTTAAATGGATTAAGAACCATACGTAATAGTCTACCATTACAAATCCATACGTTAGCTTGTAACTCGTCTAATTGCATTAGTTCTTCAGGTATTTCAACACCAGCTTCTTCTAAAGCATCCGTGTCTACCATACCCCAATATTCTAATACATTAAATCTTTCTATTCCATGTTCAGGTGCGTAATCCGATAAATCATCTTCCCAATATTCTTTAACATAGTTTTCACCTAACGCAATAACTTCATCAATTACATTTGCTCTGAAGAGTGGTCTTTTTTTGAGATTCCGTAATTGCGACCTTGACATCTTGTGTCGTTCAATAACATACTGCGCTTCATCCATATTACTGGCATCAGGGTCAGGATAAAAATTCCAGACAGAAACGTGGGAAACTTGTGGCATTGTTTTAAATACTGGGTCATACTCACCGTCATCATTCCAATTAGGATATTCTTTGTCTATTGCAAAAGGGCCTTTCATTACGCCTGTGCCAAATAATGCCATCTCAAATGCAGAGTTACGAAGATGCTTACTTGCACTAGATTCTTCTAGCTGGTCATGTATCTTCTTCTGCATCATCTTTGCAGCTACCATAGCAGGGCTGAAAGTAACTGACGTAGGTGTTTTACCTACACCTTCTTTAAGCCCCTCTATACCGTCTAATTTCTCTGTTAAAGGGCCTAGCATTTCTTCTAGTGTCTTTTTTGTAGCACCTGCTGGTAAGTCTTTACCATCTCCTGCAAAACCATATGGGCTACTTAGTGATGTATCACCACGCAATTGTTCTGGTTCTTTTGGGTCAAAGTGTACGTCTGCTACTACACCCTCTGGTAACTCCGTAGGTTCAACAGATAAAGGAAAACGATTGTTAGCAAAAAGAACATCAACAATCTGTCCATATGCAGCAAGAGTTTTTGTTTTAGTAACTTTAATAAATACGCGAGACTTTTCAGCTTCATTAAACTGCACGTCAGGTCCATATAGTCCACGATAATTACGATATGCTTTTAACCAACGCTGTTCATCTTGATAACGATAATCTTCTGCTCTGCTATATCTATCTTGAATAAAAGGTATTATAGAAGATACGTCAGAATCTTCTTCTGCAACACTATCTTTACTTACATCTTCTAATGCGATAGCATCATCTTCAATCATTACATTTTCATCTTCTGCCATTTTGGTATCCTTAATATCCAAATGTTGAATCTGCTATTGGCATTCCACGAGGTATACCACCTCTGGAATCATAATCAAATATACTAAATCGTGGTCGTGACATTATACCATATCGCATTGCATCGTACAAGTGGTCTTCTGCTTTCGTGTCAATATCCTCTGGATTTTTCTTATCCAATGGCAATGATGGCAATTGTGAGATAATGTTTGTGCAACTACTAAAGAAAACAAGTCTTGGCTCTTCCGTAAATTCATCCACTTGTAGTCGTCTATGTATTTCATTCTTGCCAGAAACGCGACTACCTCTGCTTCTGTCTGAAGGTCGCCACCTACAACCTTTTTGTATCATTTGTTCAGCAAGGCTAGGACCAGTATCACCACGCTTATGCCAAAGAGAACTATCAAGGACACCATACTTAATGTTACCATCTGCCGCTTCCAAATCTAATACCATATCAGCTAAATCACTGGCTAAGACTTTTGACACGTACAGTTCTCTGTATACAATAAGTTGCTCAGACGGTGAGACAGCAAACCATACAACACCACTGTAAGAGCCATACCCATAATCACATGCTCTAAACTTAACCCAATTGCTAGGAATATCAAAAGGTTCAACAACATGAACATCACGATTAAACTCTGTGAACGCTGCACCTTCTTTAATATCCCAGTCACCGTCCAGTAGTTGTCGTCTTTGCTGTTCGGGGAGCGACAAGAGCATTGCTTCGTAGTCACCAGTATCGGAGAGATAGGGGTTATCAGATAGCCTAGCAGGTATAAAACGCCTTTTGAATAAAGCCTTCCCAGCTTTGCTATGCCCTGCTGGATATTTGAGAACTTCATTTGTTTCAATATCTGTCGCATCAAATGCCCTTCCATAAGACGATGGGTCAATAAACATTTTCTTAACCCAAGCATGACCTCTTCCACCGGGGTTAGTTGTAGCCCTCATAAAGATAGGCAAGTCAGGTGCAGTAGACCTAAGACGAGAACGCATGTAATTCCATGCATAAGGCGACTGCCACTGTGTTAACTCGTCAAAGCCTATCCAGCTAAACGCTAGACCCTGATAGCGAAGAACGTCATCATCTCTATCAAGATAAGACATCCACAGTCTCGCACCAGAAGGAGCAGTCCACTGCATCTTTCTTTCCGACCACTTAATGCCGGGCCATATTTTTGGGTACAACTCTTGTGACTTAAAGATAAGTTCACGAAGTTCTTCTGTTGTATGTCGTAACAGCAATCCACTAAATGCTGGATGCCCCATATAGCGTAGTGGGTCTGCTAACATGGCGTATGATTTACCACCACCTGCTGAACCACCATATAATACTTCACGTTCCCCTGCGGCTAGAAAGTCAGTTTGAGGTCCTTNGTTTGGCTTGAATANCACATTAGCGTGTTCTTCTTCAAACTCTGTTTCGTATGAAACGTCCTCAATAATCTTAGGCTTTTGAACCTGTTCTTTCTTCTTCAAGGGCTTTCGCTTTGGCGATTGCCTTTTCCGCATATTCTGCCCACTTGCGGATGCTTGCAACTTGGTTCTTACGCTGTCGCTCATTCTGTAACCGTTTCCTTAATCCTACATGAGATATGGTTCTACCACTATTAGTGACTAACCAGTTTGCTACTTCACGGTAGCTGTATTGATTTACATGTTGTCTAGCTTTTTCTAATAAATCTAACTCTGTTGGTATGGGGTCAAGAATGTCAGGGTCTTCTTCATTTAATTTATATCCGAATGGTACAGTCCTAGCAATGCGAGGTATCTGCACCCATTCGTTTTGTTCTTTAATGTCTGTTGGCTGTGGCAGTTTCCACTTGCCTATGCTTCTACTCATTTGTTTTTGCGGTTGTCTACTGTAGATAAAACCATGCCACCTTTGCGGAAATCTTGTGTGCCTTTGGATTGTTTTGACTTACGATACTTGTCTGTATCTATACCAGCTTTTGCAATTAAAGAAAGGTCTGCATCGTTTGTAATTGACTTACCATAAAAACTTGCAATATCTTTATAGTCAGAAAAAGTCAAGGGCTTTGCCATACTGTCTGACGAAAAACTATTTTTGTAAGCATCATAATCTTTACGAGTTACATTTTCACCCTGCTTTTTTTGATACTCATCTTTTTCTTTTGCTGTTATTTTTTCAACAGCTTTATCTAGTGGAAGTTTAGTTTTTCTTTCATCTAAATCTGACATTATTTAATCCTCTTCACTTACTGCTTTAGGTGGCATAAGCATAACACCACCACTTGCTTCTACCTGCATCTTCTCAGTCTTTACCAAACCTGAACGGTCTAACAATTCTTTTGCGGCAGCCATCTTATCACGTATGCCTAGTTCTGTTGGGTCATACAGCGCACCTGTCATAGCCATTGCCGCCTTTGGTGCATTACGTGCCATGTACATAGATGTAGCTTCTAGTATCTCATCTTTCAGTCCTTTGACTATAGAAGTAGTAGGAGTATTGTTTGCATAACCTGCAAGTTTCTTTGCTTGCACTACATCACCATTTGCTTCTTCAAAAAGAACTGTAAGAAACTTTTGTTGTCTATCGTTTAACTGTCGTGTCATATCACATCCCTTCCCCAAAAAAAAGACCCACACTGTTGCACTGCATCGGTTAAGCCGAGAGAAGTGTGGTGGGTCATATCATATCCCCACTAGCCATAGCGTGTGCTAATTTTGTAGCACGTCCTTTTACTTGTTTAGCCCATCTGCTATCAAGCATTTCTTTTGCGGCTGTAGCAAAATCATTATCGTGTATAGCTGCCCACATCTTTTTAAATTTACATAAACGTGGTACGCCCATATTAAATGCCATGTCCATTAAAACAAGCTGACGTACAGCATCTAATTCGTTAAGGCAAGGATGCCTATTTAATAATTCTGTTTCAACAATTTTAACATCATTATTTGCTAAAAAATACGCATCTAGTTCTGATATACCATGCTCATATACAGCATCCATAGACGGTATATCTAAAAAATCTAACTCTTGTTTAGTTATTCCTCTATCTTTTAAATTTCTACCAATACCTATAGTGTCAATACCTAAACTATCTTTATATACTTTTAAGACCAGACCTTCGTGAGCAATTAGTTTATCTACAAACTTTTGTTTATCATACTTCATTTTTTCTCAGACCCTAACCAAACTGCAAACGCACCAGTCATTGCACCACTAACTACAGATATCATTGCGCTTTGTTGTGTACTGATATCATCTAATGAAATTCCCCACTCAATCACTCGTATATACATTATCGTCATTACAAGCATCATTAATCGTGGTAGAATCTTGTACTCTAGTAGTGTCGTTGCACTCATTATTTCTTTCCGAAGAATTTAGTAGCACTGCGTACACCAAAAGACGCAGCTACAATAATACCAAGACTATACTGATACCATTGAGGCATTGCTTCCAACTGAGCAAACCCATTTGCTACTACCTCTTCCATTCCCGGTATGAATGCTAGGATAAGTGGAATACTAAATAGTATGGTAAGCCATTCGTCTTTCCATGAAGACTGACTACCTTTAGCCATCTCCAAATCCCAGTCTATCTCACCAGTAGCTTTCTTCTGCATTACTACAGCTTCAGCTTGCGCCCTAGCTACCTTAGTAGCTGACTGTGCTTTCTTCTCTTCTACCTTACCAGATAGCCATGTACTAGCTAAATCTGCTACAGGTCCTATCAGCATATTAAGCACGTCTAAACCTCGCTGTCTTCTTTGCTATTTTTTTAGGCTGGGATACAAACTGCTTACCTGCTCTAGTTCCTTCTCGTTTAGCTTTCGAGGTAGCCGAATATTCCTGTGCCGATAACGATTTGATAGCTGCTGACGGTAAATACCGTTCACCAGTTTTACTGGACGGTTTCCCACTTTTGGTTCTCCAATCCTGTTTACTCCAACGCTTTAAACTTTTTTGTGATTTCTTTAGTGCCATATTATACCAATAAAATTAAACCTATTAAAGCTGCNACAGCTATNCAACTGCATACAACTACAATAGTTGTTATTTCAAGATTGTGTACTAAAGCCTCATGTTTCTTACGTTTAGCTATACGTGCTTGTTTTTCGGCTTCTTTAGCTTGTTGTATTCGTTTAGCACGTTCAGCGATAATGCCTTCCCAAATGCCCGGACCAAACCTCATGTTAATAAGGTTCTTCATTTCTTGCATATGTTCTTGAGCAAGTTTAGCATTTATGGTTTCTTCAGCAATAGTATTTACAGCAAATGGGTCTTTCTGTGCTTTGCTTCGTATTTTTTGTATTTGCTGTTCGCCCTCGAACATGCCATCTATATATTTTGCTATATCACCAATGTCATTACAAGTTGTGATGGCTTTCTTTATTCCGTCCACACTCGCCTTAACAAGTGCGATACCTGCCATTGTCTCCGCTATCATAACTCTCTCCTTTTATGATATGCATATTATTTGTAACCGCCACCAGCTTTCTTATATGCAACTGCAAGCATCTGTGCCTTACGTGCAGACCATTGACCTGAAGCACCGCCTTTGTTTCCAGCTTTAATACGATTAAACTGCCCTTTACGCATTGTTGGTTTTGTATAATTACCTGCTTTATTTACTGTAGATTTCTTAGGTACTTTTCTCATAGCTATTTTATCCGTACTCTATCAATACAATTTACTGACCACTTGTGTAGTTTAAGATTAAACTTACTTATTAGTCTAGCAATTCTTAAAAAGAACCTACTCCAAAAAGTCCAGTAAGCATCAGCCAAAGAGTGTTTTGCCATTAGCTCTTTCTACTTTCCCAATAATCTGTTCCGTAGTCGTGTAGTATCTCTTCATATCGTCCAATGTCTTTTAGTGCAAAAAACTTGATGAACCTGTCGTCACTATCGGACAATTCCCACTCGGCATTTGGATTTGAGCTATGATTATAGACCATCCCAAAACCCAAAGGAGCATAAAAGTTAGTATCATTTTCATATGGAGAACCAAATAAGTAGTCATGTAGGATTGATGCTTCTGAGATGTCATCTTCACCAGTAATCAAATATGGGCAAAACTCTATGGTATCACCCTTAGAGTATTCCTTATCTGCAAATACACCATGACCATGTATTTTAGAATCTGCGATAAATGGCATTACTTCTTTTTCTTAGCCATCTTCGCCATGCCGCCACCCTTCATTTTCTTTTTCTTAGCCATCTTCGCCATGCCGCCACCCTTCATTCTGGTTTTCATCATGCCGCCGCCACGCATTTTCTTTTTAGCCATCTTAGCTTTACCCATTGCCATTTCTTAGTTTCCTTCTCTCTATAACTAGGGATTGATATGTGTCTTCAGGGAAATGTTTATAGTACCCTGACTTTTCTAAACTTATTGCCGCATCGTCTAAAATAGATAGTCTTTGTACAAAAATCATACAATAAACTAACTCTTCACTAGTTATACCAGATTCGTCTAAAAAGTCAAGACCTGCCTCACTAGCATCGTACTCTGGATGAAATACCATCAAGTGTAAATCAATACCTGCTACACTGAATGCTTCATTCATTCCATCACACCAACCATCTAAGTAGTCTATGGGTGGCATATCTTCGTCTGCCCATACAACAATATCATGTTTATGAGTATCAAACTTTTCTATCTCTTCGCGTAATCCATCAAGCCCTGTATTAATACTGAACTTAACTTGATTATCTGCCCATGCTTTTCTAGCATAAGGACAAGGCGGTAATCCATTTAACTTTACGTTTGGTATCTCAAGAAAGTTATGTGACCAATTACGTATATCAGCTTCTACTGGATGCACGAGCTTTTGTTTTCTTTTTCTGCGATTCTATAAATCTTCTAAATACATTAGCTGCAGCAGTTTTACCTGCAACTCTAGCTCTCTGTTCCATAGCTATAGCTGCTTGTGTTTTGTGATTGTGACTTCTACTCGATGCTTTAATCTTACGTACTGATGCCTCTGCATCTTTTACTGTAGTAAACTTTAAACCCTTAATAGTACCCTTTGGGTCTTCATCTGTATACAGGTCACTATGCTTTTTACTTTTTGCTGGTTGACCTTTTTTTCTTGGCACTCTTGGATTGAGCATTTTTCACAACTCCTGATAACACCTTGGCTTGACCTGCGTGTGCTTTAGATGCTTTACGTAACTTATTTGCTACAGTCTTTACTTTGCGTATATTTAACATTACTATTATTTACCTGTGATTTTATTAAATGCTTCAGGGCTTGCTTTCTTTAGTGCTTTAAGACCGGGGTTCATTGTAACTGAACCACCTGCTGCATACATATGCTTCTTACCATATGCCATGCCACCATCAGCCATTTTAGGTTTACCAAGTTTCTTAGCATCTTTCTTACTCATAGTGCCAATACCAATAGATACTACAGTAACCTTATCTTTAGCCATACCACCCTTTGCCATTTTTTTATCTTCTGTTGGACTTTCTACTTTGGCTTTAGCACTTTTTATTTCTTGGTCAGTGTACGTATCAGAAGCTGTACCATCATTTACAGCTTTTACTATTTCCCTAGCTTTTGTTAAAGTCATGTTTGCCATTTTATTTCTTCTTCTTTTTAAATGGGTTAGAAGCTGAACTACCTGTGTAAACAGTTCCTATCAAACCTTTGTGAGTAACACCTACAACCTTACCATTTTTATATACAGGCTTACCGCCCTTCTTTAATTCTTTTTCAATCTTACCTAACATAATTTTACTTACAGGACTTTTAGCGTTTGCATTACGTTCCTGTATAGATTTTATTGCGCTTGCATTAGGAGATTTAGGTTTAGACGTAGGTTTAGCCTTTAAATCTTTTAAACCTTTAATGCTAGTATCTCTTACAGTTTTATTGCTCAACTTCTCTAGCTTTTTACTTGCAAGTCTTTGTTTAGCTCTTGATTTATTAAATGCTGCATTAGGATTCTTAGCGTCTTTTGGTTTAGTGGTAGTCTTAGATTTTCTATCACCCATTCCAGTAGGTACAGCTTTATCAGTAGGTTTAGCAGTAGGTTTACGTGTATCAACACTTCCACCCATACCTGTTACAGTATTAGTATTTTTAGGGCGTGAAGTAGGAACTGGGGAAGTTTTAGCTCTTGATACACCTACAATTTTGTTTGGTTTATCAACTTTATCACTAGGCTTCCCAGTCATAAATCCTCTAGGTTTTTCCGTCACGCCAGATTTAAGTTTAGGTGTAGGTGTAGGTAATTTAGGTAAATTTGATAGAACTAAAAAACTAGTTGAAGGATTTTTTGATACTTTTCCATTTTTTATTTCATAATACTTTCCATCTATTGCACGAAAAGTTCTTTTCCTACCATATGCCATAAATGTCTTATCTTTAGAAGCCATGTGTCTATTCCTTTACCATTTAACTTTATGCGACCAATATTTAGCTGATAGCTTAGTGGTCGGTTTACCTTGTGCATCATGCCTTGCATAATACGACTTCTTACGTGCCTTGTCCTTCGCTGTAGTAGGATTCTTACCTGCACCTTTAACGCCCTGTTGACCAAAGCGAATAAATTTATACTTACCATCTTCTGATGCCATAACACAGTGAGACTTCGTAGGATGTTTCGGAGTACGCTTCGGCTTGTTAACGCCAGACAACCCTTCCTCTTTCATCTTATTTTTGACACGCTCTGGTATAGCCATGCTAAATACTTGCCTCACATTTGTGATATGATTTTACAGGTTCAGATATGTAATATGATAATTCTCGTTGCATTTCTTCTGCACGTAGTACGCATTCTGCTCGTGTAGAATAAGGGCCATACTCGTCTTCCACTATATAACAATTATCTATGTTTGCTACATCTAAGGCACATACTAATATTAATGTTTTAAACATCGTCCCTGTCTTTCCAACCTTCAGCTTTCATAGCTTCTTCTACATGCTTTAAGGTAAAGGAACGACCATAATATGCTTCTACTGCTGCTCTTACATAAAAGACATCACTGTGTGGTATGTGTAATTTATCTAATGTATTAGTTTTTATAGCATTATAAAATGCATCAAGTACATTATCTGTATATAGTTTTACAGATTTTTTACGTTTTGTCAAGAATTAATTCCTATACAAATATATTTTACTTGAGTAACATTTAATGTTTATATTTAATGTATCTTACTTTTTTTAAATAACATTTAATGTTTATATTTAATGTATCTTACTTTTTTTAAATAACATTTAATGTTTAACATTTAATATAGTAGTTATATCATACTTTATAGAGGTCTGTCAACCCCTAAAATGCATTGATTGCACATATTGTGTGTCAATAATTTGACCTACCCTATATATGTATTAACACTTACCCTTGTGGTTAACACTTAATTTCCCTAATCTGTGTATTTCTCTGTATACGTATACGTGGGTACGGGGGGTGGCTCCTGCCCACTGCCTAAAATATGGCGCATTATCAATGCTTTATGCCGTAAGTTATTGAATTTATTGGTTTATTAGCTCTAGTCAAGTGTTAGGTTATCTCTTGACCTTAAATATTGTATCAATAATTATCAGGATTTGCCGGGTAAACACAATATCTATGTGGCGGTGCATCTAATTTAATTATTGAAACATAATACGCCACGATTCTAAAATATATAGTACCCCCTAATACTCAATACCTTTCCCCGGTGATACCTTTCTTCTATTACCTTTCTTCTATTACCTTTCTTCTATTACCTTTCTTCTATTACCTTTCTTCTATTACCTTTCTTCTATTACCTTTCTTCTA
>JGI24005J15628_10001433_pt1 | contig 12739 bp, 9 predicted proteins | sample LinPmetageLP40_FD_15628 | JGI IMG/M metagenome (IMG submission 15628)
GCTATGGCTGATATTGGTGCTCCAGAAATAGTAGAAGATACATTCGACTACGGAAACCAGAACGGTATATCAATTGGTAAAATATTTGGTCTTAAGAAACCTAAGTATCATTCAGATGTCACAGGACAGTCTGAAGACTTTGGTGTCATTAGATTAGATGTAGCATATTAATTGTGGTATTCTTTATGGGTGGCTTTTAAAGTCACCCATATTTAAGGAGTAAAGATTATGTGGATAATATCAAAAGAAGACAAGTATGTAGCCTCAACTTGGGGTGCAGCAGTTAATTTAAACGCAAACGAGCCAAAACAAGTCGGACACGACATGGGCTTACTTTGTTTGCAAGCAGGATGTGAAGAGGTTAAAGAAGGGAGTGCTCCAGTAGCAAAACCTGTAGTAGAACCCGTAGCAGAACCTGTAATAGAAGAAGTTGTAGAAATTAGCGAAGAAGTCTCTATAGACTTTGAAGCTATGACTAAAGTACAGTTAGAAGAACACGGTCGCACTATGGGCATAGAGCTTGATAGGCGTAAAAAGAAATCAGATTTAATTGAGGAATTAAAAGCAGCGGAGTAATACATTATGGCAGGGACACTTACAGGAACTAATTTACTTAGCAGAATTCAAGACACCTTACAGGACACTACTAGTGTTAGGTGGCCAGAAGCTGAGTTACTTAGATATATAAATGATGCTCAAAGAGAAATTGTAAATTTCAGACCTGAATCATCAGCAACGACTTCTAATATACAGTTGGTTACAGGTACAAAACAGTCTTTACCATCTGGTGGTTTAAGGTTAATTAAATTAACTAGAAACATGTCTGCAGCTAGCGGAAGCGCTACCGGTAAAAGAGCTATTAGAATAGTGAACGCTGATATTTTAAATACACAAGAACCAGATTGGAACGATCCAACTGTATCTGGAGATGCAGCACACGGAACAATAGTTAAACATTATATGTTTGATGAAGATGATCCAAGAAACTTTTATGTGTATCCAGGAGTAGCTGGGAATGCTTTTGTAGAACTTGTATTTTCTAATTCACCAACAGACCTAGCTAATGGTAGTGCAACTATTAGTGTAGATGACATATATGCAAATGCGATTATTGACTTCGTGTTGTATAGAGCGTACATGAAAGATGCGGAGTACGCAGGAAATGCACAGAGAGCACAAAACCATTATCAATTATTTACAGCTAGTATAGGGCAAGGTAATCAAGCTCAAATGTTGTTAGATCCGAACAATGATCCAGTTTCTAACATAGGCGCTGTTCCTAGGGTAATGCAACAGCAAGGTAGGTAAATGTGGCAGCCTATTCTTCTTTAGTTAAAGAAGTTCTACCTTACGTACCTTTATGTCCAGATTCTCTGGTAGAACAAAACTTACGTTCCGCAACAATAGAGTTTTGTGAAAGATCAAAAGCTTATATTCTTGACATAGACCCTTTTAGTACAATTTCAGGGGTATTTGAGTATGACTTTGACATACCCACAGGCACAGAAGTACACCAAGTCTTACTAATGACACACGATGGTAACGACATGGACCCTATTAGCCCACGTAGCCTAGAGCTCAATTACCCAGATTGGAGAAACAGAACAGGAAACCCACACGTTTATTTACAAAAAACACCTTCTACATTTTGGATAGTACCAGTGCCAAGCGGGCCAAAACAAGTAATAGCAAGCGTAGCTTTAAAACCAAGTCGTACTTCAAATAACATAGATACTACAATATCTAACCAATACAGAGACGCAATAATATACGGCACTTTATATAGACTATTGCGTATGCCGAATAGAGAGTGGACTGACATAGGAGCTGCCCAAGAGTACTCATTTCAGTTTAATCAAGAATTAAAACAAGCAGAATTAAGGGCCCGAGGCGGAGACCTTGGGGTAAAAAGAACTGTTAAGTACAAAGGAATAGGTATGCCAAGGAGACGGTATGGAAAGTACGGAAAGGAAATCGACTACTGAGGAACCTATCTATACTGATATACGTCAGTGTTGGGACAAGGTTAAAAGTGGTGTAGTTGAAATAATAAAAGAAAATCCTTTACTCACCTTTATTCCTGAAGATGTTTACAGCGAGTGTGTAAATGAAAGAGCCTTTCTTTATACCTCTTCTGTAGGTTTTTTAGTATTGACTGTAGAGGTTGATACGTTTACAAAAGACAAGACATTGTTGCTATGGATAGCGTATACTTATGAAAAGGGTGGACACGAGTGGTTGGCCCATGATGAATGGTTTAATAACCTAGCCAAAGAAGCAGGTTGTAAGTATCTCGAAGCGAGATCACGAGTTCCAGAAATGGAATCGTACACCACAAAGATTGGGTGGGAATTAGACACACGAATATATAGGAAGCATGTTAAATGAGTAGTAAACCAAAAGCATCAGAATACCAAGCTACTGAAGCTGAAAAAATACAAGCTAAAGTAGCAAAAGCTGAAAAAGATTACTTCGATCAAAAATATAGCCCGTTGTTAAGAGAGATGCGGGATACTTCTATGAAAGAAAACTATAGCGGATTTGCTGCAGGTAGAGGACAAGCCGATACTATGCAAGCTTTAAGTAAACCATCTTTTGCTGCAACTAAGTCTGTAGACTCTTCAGCTGACTTAGCTTCTGCTGCTAGCGCGCAAATGGTTATGGCTAGAGGACAAGGTTTGGCAGCGCAACGAAAAAGACAAGTGGGTGTTTTAGCTACAGCTAGAGGGCAACAAGCAGATGCAACTACAGGGTTAGCAAGTATTGCTAAACTAGAAGCTTCTGATAGATTGCAGTCTGCAGGTAGAAAACAAATGATGAGAGAATCTAGACAACAAGCAGGTTTTGCTCTGGGTAGCACTATGCTAAGTCAAGGGTTAGTAAATAAAGGAGAAGGCAGAGGATTTTTTGACGGTGGTTTAGAGGACGGAGAAGGTCTTGGCCGTTTATCCAATTATGTGACAACGGGGTCGTACGGATCATGAGTCAATATTCAATTGGTAATTTAGCAGATGTAAATGACCCGCAAAGCGTTTACTCTGGTATGGCACAAAGAGACTACAATAATTACATAAAAGATTTTAGACCGTTTGAAGAACAATTATTGGCACTACGAAATGATACTAGTCTGATTGACCAAACTAGAAAAGATACAGAAACACAAAGGCAGATTGCACAAGGCGTATCAAAAAGAAATTTAGAAAGATATGGTGGGGCTGGTTTGTCTCCTGCACAACAACAACAACAATCTCAAACTTTACAAAGAGAAAGCAATTTAGCCAGTGTTGGAGCTATCAATAACTCTAGGGTTATGCAAAGAGAAGTAAATCAAAATATGCTAGCTAATTTAATTGACATTGGGCAAGGCGTAAACAGAAATGCACTCGGCCAAATGAACACCGCTGCAGGATTACAAAGTCAAAGATACAACGCGTATAAAAATGCAAAAGCACAAAATAGTGCAAACATGATAGGTATGGGAGGCCAAATAGGCTCTGCTTTATTAGCAGCGTTTATGATTTAATATGGCATACGGAGATAAGCAAATGGGAGCCCTTCTTTCTGGCCCTAAGATGGTGAGCGGTATGGAACAAGCTCAAACTACTGCACTTGCTAATCAAGTAACTAGAAAAGAAATAAAAAGCTCACAAGCACTTGATACTCTTACCAAAAACAGATCTGTCTTACTTGGGGCTGGTTTAATACAAATAAGTGACGACGGCACTTCTGTAAATTTAGTTGAGGATTGGGAAAAAAAACTAAACGCCATAGATGATGGTAATAGAGAAAATGTAGCTACTGCTCTTGGTTTGCCGGATGTAATGGGAGACTACTTTAGTACAGCTGCTGATGGAAACGCCGTTAGAAAGAAAAACATAAAAACGTTTACCCCAAGTATTTCTAACAACCTTGTTCCTACTAATTTAAAAAATAAAATTGCAGTTGCAAAAGATGTTGAAGAAAAACAAGCACTAGAAAACTTAGCTGCTGAATACGCAAGCGGTACTAAGAAATCTTACGTTACTCCTATTATCAATGCGGAACAAAAACCTTTTTTTGCTACTATTTTTGGTACAGATGCAGACGACGATGAGGTGATAGTATTGTCAGAAGAAGACGTACTAACTTACCTAAGAGCTAGAACTACAAAACTTAATAGCGATTTTGACAAGTTAAACCCAGAAGCTAATACATCTCAGGAAATTGCGAACAATAGTCCGTTGTTTGACAGCGTAGGAGTTTTAGGTCAACCGTCAGAAAACTTAGACCCTTCTGGTCAAGGTGGCATGGGTGGTGCGCCTGGTACTAATATAGATGAAAAAGAGGCAGTAGAGGCAGTATTTGATAAAGACGTTGGACGTCCTCAAACTATTAGTATATTAGACCAACTAAAAGGCTTTTACAAAGACAACCCAATTACTTACTCCCCACCTGCTTACGAAGAAGAATACGAAGAAACTGTTCCAGCTCCAAAAGTTTCAGACGGCATAGATTTTAATAAAGAAAAAGAAGAAGCCTTTAAAGAAATAAATAGGGAAAGAACTAAGCGTAATACTCGTTTTCCTTTATTAAAAAATTCTGGGCAGATTCAATCTTTACTACCAGAGCTACAAAGATTACAAGCAGGTAATCTTGAAATGGACAGGAACAATAAAGTAAAAATAGATTACCCAACCTCTACCGGTCTCTTCCAATTTTGGAAAAGTAAACAAGGCAACGAAGGGGAAACTAGAATTGGCAGTGGTTGGAAAAGTGTTATAAAAGACCCTGCTCAAATAGAACAGCTTGCAACAGAGTATGAAGCGGGTATAAAACAAGAAATAAGTAACGCGGGTATTGATTTAGCTTATTTTGACGATTACCAGCAAGGGGATGGTACGGTTACGGGTGGGCCAACAACTGTTACTAAAACACGTACTATAACTCCTGATCCAATAGTCAAAAGTTTTGACGAAGCATTCCCTGGTTTAGAAGGTTTAACAGGAGACGACTTAGACGGCAGATTACAAGAACTAATAAAAAGTGACACCTTTACTGGTTTTGAACCAGCCCAAGTAGAAGCAATTACCAACCATCTAGAAACTGAAAACATTAATAATATAGACGAGTTTGTAGCAAAAGAAAAAGAAAAAAATGTACCGCCAGAAGATTCTTATAAAAAGTTATACATGATGAATATGCTTTTAGCAGATCGTAATTTACAAATGCCTGGAGGCACAAGCGTAAAAGAAGTTACAGACTCACAGTACAATCAATATTTCTATGGCACTGGATATGATGCTAAATCTTTTGATGAAGCAAATGTAAAAGTCTTTGATTCTAATACGACAAGGATGAATGCTGTTACTACTAGAATGGGTAAAAATCTTGAGATTAATAAAACATACCAAACAATAAGAAGTAATGCTCTAATAGCCGATGCAAAAATATATGATAAAGCAGTAGAGGAGTTTGGAAAGAATAGAGACGCACTCAAAGAGATTTATGAAGAGTTTAGTAATGACCTAGACGGTTATTTTGATAGCGATGTTGAAATAAAAAATAAGGCTTTACCTGGAATGTTCAGGGCAAAAATTAGCAATGCGTCAAACGACTTTTATAACGGAGCTATGAACTCAAACATGGGTGCGCAGCTGTACGCAGAGGCAGAAAAAAACTGGAACGCGGCGGAGACAGGTCTGGCATTTAATAGAGAAATGTTTATGTATTATTACGCACAACCTACAGGATACTCAGAAGTAAAAGAGTACGGTAAGTCTATGATGTTCCAAAAAGTAGTAATGGGCTTAGAAAACAACGAGTTTGGCTCAGGTGCAATTTTTAGAGATGGTTGGAATGAATATTGGGACGATGTTTGGAGAGAGGATAGAAGCGGTGCAGCTAATTTAAATTCTTTAGAAAACACTCTAGCACTTGAAGTAGATAAAGATGGTAAACCTATAAACTTAGTATCAAAAAGTGCAAGCGGTCAGCCACAAGAAGATAGTTTATTTACAGTAGACTTACAAGATCTGAACTTCCTTACACCTACAGAACTGTTCTTACTATACGATACTTTAGATAGAGTTAACGAAGACGGCGCAGCTTATATACAACCTGAAACTGAAGAAACCCAAGGACAGTAAAAAAGAGCATGGATACTATTGCTCAATTAAGATTAAAAAAAATACAAAACGTTGACGTTGAAGCACAACGAGGTGCTAACAACACAAACACTCCTGGGTTATATAGAGAACCTGTAGACGAAACCCGTACCGTAGATAAAGCCATACCTGGTAGAACTAGAGCACTAGATATTGCTACTGGTGCAACGGGTGAACAACAAGTACCTGCTGAAGTTCTAGATGTAGGAACATCTGAAGACCCTTTTACTAATATCCGCCAGAATTATATTAAAGGCGGAATGAACATGCGTTCTAATTCTAAGTACTTCCAAGCTGCTTTTAAATCTGCAGCAGGGTATTCAGAAGATGAAGTTGCTGAAGCTGTTTTTCAAGCAGCTCAATCACAAATAGCTGCGGGTAGAGTGCCAGGAGCAATTGATGCCGCCGCAGAGTTTGAACAGTTTTTAGATCAAGATGATTGGGGTTCTTTTTATAATGCCGCCGTAGGTTTTCTTGGGGAAGTTGGCCCAAGCGCTGCTGCTAGTATTACTACTGCTTTAGTCGGTACAGCTGTTGCTGCTATTACTTTTCCAGTTAGTGCCCCAACTGCAGTTGCTGGTGTAATCGGCACAGCTGCAACTAAAAGTGCGGCAGCTAATTTAGCAAAAAAAGGCATAACTAAAAAAATGATATCAGAAGCTGTAGAGGCTACTGTAAAAGGCGGAACCCTTAATGGAACTCAAAAACAAGTCATGGATGCTGTCTACAAAAACTGGCGATCTCAGGTTTATAAAAAAAGACTAAAGTATGGAGCCTTAGGCGGAGCTGCTTCCCAAGAATACCCACAAGGTGTAGGTACTTTTTTTGGTGCTTATGCAGATCAAGGTATGACAGATCCCGTATCGGCTCTTAAATCTTTTGGTTTAGGTATACCGTTTACTGCAATTGGCGTAGGTTCTGAGGCATTAGTATTTAAAAAAGTAACAGACGTTTTTAATAAAAGTGGTGGTAAAAGTTTGCTTAGTGGCGGAAAAGGTATAGGTAAGTCCGATGCAGCTAAACGTGCAATTGGAGCTACTGTTGTTTCTTCCCAGGCAGAAGGAGCCGCTGAGTTCGGACAACAGGGCTTAGAAGTTTTACAACGTTTTAACATCGATGATAAATATACAATGGAACAAGCAAAACTTGATCTGTTAACTTCTTATTTTGCAGGTAGCGTGGGCGGTTTTGGTATAGGTGGAGGAGCTTCTAGTATCTCGGCCGTAACCTCAAAAGCAAATGAACTTCTAAGTAACTACCAGGAAAAAGACTCATTAGCTTCTATGTTTGAAAGTAAATACGGCAAAGGCGGACAAGGAGTACAGGTAGAACCTAAGAGTTGGATTAGATCTCAAGTAGCGGCCATGATGAACCCTAACAATGACAAAGATACAGTTTGGATTGATATAAATAGCTACGATCAATATAACGAGATAGCTGGCGAGTTAAATGAACAGTACGGCGGACAGATTTCAGGTTATGAACTAGGTAACTCAGAAATAGGCATAGGCGGTGTTTTGTTATCTACTAATAAAGACAAAGTTATAAGCTTTCAAAATGTTATGGAACAGAACGTTCCTAGCACTAAATTATTAGAAGAGACTTTAGCAGGTATGTTGAATTACCCTAGAGGCAGAAGAACAGGCGATGCTTGGGTGGTCCAAGTAAAAGATAAAGATGGTAATTTAGTTCATTATCATCAAACAAATGATCCTAAGGTAGATGGACAAGAACATTTAGACAAAGCAAAAGCTTTATTTAAAAATAATCCAAACTACACGTATGAAATTGTAGATGCAGAAACTCACTTAGACCAAAGAAAAGAAGCAGTAGGTCCTATTATTTCTGAAAAAAATATAGAAGACGGTATGGATTCTATGGAACAAGACGATATGACAGGAGAGTTTGGAGAAGACTTTATACCAGAAGGATTCAATCAAGAGTCTAGATATGAGCAACCTGCTAAAACAGAAGAACCTTTAATATTAAATAGGAACAAAGAACTTTGGACTCCTCCAATGGAAGAATATGCGGAGGAACAAATGCCAAATCCAGAGTTAGTAGAAGACGCTAGGCTGGCGACTCACCCGGATCATAGACCAGAGTTTGACGAAGCAATAAGAAATAAAGAATATTCTAGAATTTTATTAACTTCTTTTATAAGAGAATCTGATACTGGTTTCTCACCGGGCAGAGTGCTTAAAATAGAAAAACAAGATGGCGGCTACGGTATCGGAACATATTCAGTAGATCCTAATTTTAGGGCAGAGTCATTTGCAGATGTAGAACGAGATTTAGATTCCATAGTGCGTAGATCTAAAACTAGACAAAACTCTAGAAGCAGTAGATTCCAGGTACAAACTAAAGATGGTACGCCTGTAGCTGTAGACATGCCTTTTTTAGTCAATCAGTATAGAAATGTTTTAAAAAGAGTAGGCTTGTTAACCCCTGGTACAAACGAAGCAGAACTTTTAGATTCTTTTGTAAGTCTAATAGGAACTTTTCAGGATAGTGGAAATCAAAAAGTTACATTTGAATTTAACGAATTAAATGAAGAGACGTTTTCCAATCCCAACGCTATTGTTTATACAAAAGGAGATACCACTTACACTTTAAAACAATTGTCAGATGTTGTAACTGAACAGAAAAAAGCTGAAAAAGAACTTACTAGTTTTGAAAAAAGAGCTCAAAAAATAACTGGGTTAGATCCTAGAGATGATAGTGCTTTGCGCCAAAGACTAAAAGAAATACAAAACCAAGAAGCAGAAGTTGGTTATTTAGATTCTAATCAACAACAACAAAAGCAAGTAATAGAACAAGCTTTAACAGATGGTACTTACGATCCTTCTGAGGCAGGCCCAGAGGTACAAGAGATTGGAGCAGGCGATCCTATTTTTAATGACGTATTACCTAAGGATTACTGGGATGGAGAGAATCTGTCATATCAAAAACAACCTCTTAATGCTAATTTAAAAAGCGGAAGATATAAAGCAGCATCTACGGGCAAACCTATAGTCGTCTCTAATAATTTTGTACAGTCTTTTGGTGCTAATAAATTCCTTATAGACAAATTAATAAAAAGCGCGTCCAACACTTTAAAGATAACTAAAGAAATTAAAATATTCACAACAAAAGAAACAGACACAATTGATGTAGGCGATGAAAATATTAACAAGATACTTAAAGAAAGACAGAAAGTTATAGAAGAAAGCCCTACTATAAAAGGTCAAAATATAGAATTTAAAGACTTTGACGTTATTATTTTAAAAGTTGGTATCGACCCCGATTTAGATATCCAAGGTGTGTATTATAAAAGACTAGGTCATGAAATAGGACACAGTTTTATACGACAACAATTAACAAATAGTTTACCTAACGTATCTCTAAGAGCTAGAATTTTAAAAAGTTTTGCAATAGATAAAAAAAATAATCCTGATATAGGGCAATATCAAAATAAAAATGGACTTGAAGAATGGGCAGCCGATAAAATCGGAGCTATTTTATTTGATGGACAACAAGGCAAAATATTTCAAGCTAAAGACCTTTCTGATTCTTTCTTAAACCAAATTGCTAAAAGAATAAAAGCTTTTGAAAGAAGCTCAAGACAACACATGAACGGGCAACAAAATAGATTTGCTTTTGATGAATCATTTGCAGAGTTCGTTGACGGCGTACTTAACGTAAGCAAAGAACCAAATGCTAGAGAAGATGTAGATATGAACATGGGCTATGAAGCCAGAGCTCAAGTAGAAGATTTAATAGATGGTGTTTATGGTTCTAGTGTTAGTGAAAAAACTATAAAACAAATAAATAGAGAAGCTGAAAAAATTATAAAAAATAAAAATTTACCTAAATGGTTTAAAAAGATTTTTTACGATGCACATAGTTTCTTAGGCACATTAGGTAAAGACCAAGGAATAGGAGAAGAACTGGCTGACATATTTCATACTGTAAGTGGCAAGATTGGACAGACTGGTTTTATTAATGAAGCAAACAGAAAAACTAACGAACTTGTAAATAAACTAGCAAAAGTTTTAAAAATGGAAGACGGAGCTAGGTTTGGCGATAAAGAACTAGCTATTCTTAAAGAAGCTTCTAATGAAAAGCTATCGGACACAGAGTTATCGGAAGAGGCAAAGGCGGTACGAACATACTTATCTGATGTATATGACCAATTAAACCTTGGGGATATAGGCATAGAGAAACGTGCTAACTTCTTCCCACGTATTATAGCTGTAGCTGAAATAGCAGCTAATCCAAAAAAACGTGCAAAGCTTATTGAGTTACTTGTAGAAAGGAATAAAGGTAAAACTTTTACAAGAATATTACGTGATGATATGGGTATGCGAATAGGCACTGATACGTTTACAGCTACTGAAGAAGAAGTCACAAAAGAAGTAGAACGTATTATAAGAAACAACGAAATAAATCCTGAACTACCAACTGACGATAATTTTAATGTAGGTATGCTTTTTTCAAGAGCTCAACTTTTTGAAGCTTTAGATACTGAAACACTCCAAAATGAAGAACTAGTAGTACCGCCCGAAGTTTCTATTCTTGAGTATATACAAACTGCTACAAGAAGATCTGAATATGCTAAACGTGGAGGTTCTAAACGAGTAGAAGAACTTATAAACGCACTACCAGAAGAAGATAGAAAACATGCTAAAGAAGCTGTTAATGCGTTCTTGGGTAAAATTAACCCTATCGAAAACGATCTTTGGCGACATATAAATAGCTATGGTCAGCTAGCAAATGTTGTTACTTTACTAGGTATGGCAGTGTTTGCTTCTGTACCAGATGCTGCAGGACCGGTCTTACGTAGTAGAACTGTAGAACTTAAAAGTATAGTAAATAATTTAAGTAGGGCGTATGGAGCAAAAGAAAATGCAGAGCTAGCAAAAAGCATGGGCGCTAACGGTATAGATGCTGCTATGACTACTATTTTATATGCAGGGGAAATGTCATCACAAACACCTATGTCTAGAATAGCTTCTAATACTTTTTTCAGATGGACACAGTTAGAAAGATGGACACAGTTTACTAGAAAGTTTGCAGCTGGTATGGGTAGAGATTTTTTACTCAAACATGCAAAGATAGTACAAGAAGGTAAGCCAGGCGATGAACAAACACTTATATCTGAAAGGTATTTAGCAGAACTAGGGTTAACTGCAGCAGATGTAATAGCTTGGGATGGCCGTAATTTAGATTCACACCCTAAAATAAAAGAAGCCCTGGGTAGATTTGTAGATGAGTCTATTGTAAGACCAAATGCAGCAGAAAGACCTATCTGGGCTTCTGATCCTAATTTTGCATTAATATGGCAATTAAAATCTTTCTACTACGCATATGGTAAAAACATTGTAGGTGGTTTATACAGAGAAGGTAAAACAAGGTCTGGCGAATCGGATAAATTATCTGCTGCTATATACCCTTTATTATTTGGAGCCGCATTGTTAGCACCTTTGACTATGGTAGGCTGGGATCTTAGAGAACGTTTTAAAATGGGATTAGCTTGGGCTTTGCCTGGTATTAGTCCGAATGATCCTGGTGTAGATTATAGATCTTCAAGAGACATGCCCATGGGGGAATGGTCGTTTGAAGTGTTAGATAGGTCAGGTTATTTAGGGCCTTTTGCTTTAGCTTTACCATTAGTAATGGAAAGTAAAAGGTATGGAAATCCTTTCTTTATACCAATGCTAGGGCCTACAGCAGAAAAAGGTTGGAACTTAGTTTCAGGAGATTTTGAAATTACAGATTACACACCGCTTTATAGTCAACTCGACACTAGGGCATTAGGGAGGTAAAATAAATCATGGCATATTCAGAGACAATAAAATTTGTAGTGGGAGACACACTACCTGTTTTAGAAACAAAATTAAAAGATAGTAATACAGCTGCGTCTGGTCTAACTTTAGATACAGAGAATTCAGCTACTTGGGCTGCTTTAAATCTAACCGGCGGTGCGGTAAAACTAAGGATAAGAGAAGTCGGACAGACTACATTAGTACAAACAATTACTGGAGTAATAGCAGACGCCGCCACTGGTAGCGTAAACTTTACTATGCCAAGTGGAACTTGGACTACAGCAGGAACGTTTGAAGGTGAGATAGAATATACAGCTTCAGGAGGAGGTATACATACCGTTCAGGACTTAATTAAATTTAAAGTCCGTAATGACTTTGACTAATGTCTAAGTTAAAAGGTATAACTACTTTTGTAGACCTTAAAGGTAGTATTGCTCATGTTGATCTTAAAGGCCAAGTAACGCACGTTAATCTACAGCTTACTGACCTATATTTAAACCCAGATACATTAGATAGAATTCTTGCTGATAGTATTAGCTACACCGATATTCTTACTTACGATATAGATAAACGTGCAGACGACGTCGCATATATATCAGAATTCCATGCAATTGAACTCTCTAAGCCTTTTACAGACTCTGTTGGTATAACAGAAAGCATATTAGTTGAAAGAGATTTACAAAGAGCTTTNTCAGANAGNTTTGGTATGGCAGAGGTATCTGTCGTGTCATTCTCTGGATCCTACAACGAAACCGTGTCCGTAGCAGAAATACTAACTTATGCTATGCA
>JGI24005J15628_10001442_pt1 | contig 12673 bp, 9 predicted proteins | sample LinPmetageLP40_FD_15628 | JGI IMG/M metagenome (IMG submission 15628)
CCGCCATTGGCAGCCGGCTGCCGCGCTGCAGGGGGTCATGCCGGCCGGCTGGTGGGCGTGGCTCTCCTCGACGGACTCGCTGACCCAGCGTCTTGCCAGCGCCATGCAGCAGCAGGATGAACGCGATGGCCAGCCCATCCAGGGCCTGCGCGTGCGCCTGCTGCTGCAGGACACCGGCCCCGCGCGGCTGGATGAGGCACGCCTGCTGGGCATCGGCCCACGCCGGCATGTCTGGCGGCGCGAAGTGGCACTCTGTCATGGCGATACGCCATGGGTGATCGCACGCTCGCTGGCGGCGCTGGACCTGGCCCACGGTCATCGCCTCTCGACGCTGGGCGAGCGCTCGCTGGGCCATTGGCTGTTTCGCCAGCCCGACCTGACCCGCAGCGCCATCGATGTCAGCCGTGCCCCGCTGGTGCTTTCGAGCCCCAGGCCGCTGGCCCGTACCACCAGCCTGTGGATGCGCCGCTCGATGTTCTCGCATGGTCGCTTCAAGGTGCTGGTGCAGGAGGGCTTCACACCGGCCTTCCAGCACGCGCTGCAGCTGGCCTGAGCCTTGCGGCCGACTGGCCTCGTTTCCCTCTCTTTCCTTGCCCACTACCACCCGCCCAGGAGTCCCGATGACCGCGTCATCCACTTCCGCCGCTTCGCGTCCTTCCAGACTGGCCGACTACCTCGCCCTGACACGGCTGGACCGCCCCATCGGCACCTGGCTGCTGATGTGGCCGACCCTGTGGGCACTGTGGCTGGCGGCAGATGGCATTCCCGAGCGCACGACCCTGGTGATCTTCATCGCCGGGGTCTATCTGATGCGCGCCGCCGGCTGCGTGATCAACGACTACGCCGATCGCCACTGGGACAAGCATGTCGAGCGCACACAAGACCGGCCGCTGACCTCGGGTCGCATTTCGGAGCGCGAAGCGCTGACGCTGTTCGGGGGGCTGGTCGCGGCCGCCTTCGTGCTGGTGTGCTTCACCAACCTGACCACGGTGCTGCTGTCGATCGTCGCCGTACTGCTGGCGGCCAGCTATCCGTTCATGAAGCGCTTCCATCATCTGCCCCAGGTAGTGCTGGGCGCCGCCTTCGGCTGGGCGATTCCGATGGCCTTCGCCGCGACGCTGGAGGAGGTGCCGACCTACGGCTGGTGGCTGTTCGCGGCCAACCTGATGTGGACGGTGGCCTACGACACCGCCTACGCGATGGTCGATCGCAACGACGACCTCAAGGTGGGCATCAAGTCCACCGCCGTGCTGTTCGGGCGTGCCGACAAGCTGATGATCGGCCTGTTGCAGCTGGGCATGCTGGCGGTGTTGATCGGCATCGGCCTGCACCTGGCGCTGGGCATCTTCTACTGGCTGGGGCTGGCTGCCGCCGCCGTCACCTTCGTCTGGCAGCAACGTCTGATCCGTGAGCGTGAGCGTGCGCCCTGCTTCCAGGCCTTCCTCAACAATCATTGGACGGGTCTGCTGATCTTCGCCGGTATCGCCCTGGCGACCTGGCCGATGAGCTGACTCCCGCATAAACATTAGTATTATTTAATTTAAAGCGACCCCTGCCCTCTATTGCTTCCCAGCTCACGGTTCATGCCTGCCTGCCGCGCCTCCAAGGCGGCTGGCAGGCTTGCGTGCAAGCTGCCATGCTGGCAGTTGTCATCTCGTTGTCATATAAGCGGGTTGTAATCGTCATCGACTTGTCATTCTGGCGCGTGCGCCGACTGCTGCATGGGATCTAGCGATGAGCTCCAAGACCGTACTGATTGTCGACGATGAATCCTCGATTCGCGAGATGATCGCCGTTGCCCTCGAAATGGCGGATTACCGCGTGCTGGAGGCAGACAATGCCCAGGACGCCCACGCCATCGTCGTCGATGAAAAGCCCGATCTGCTGTTGCTGGACTGGATGATGCCGGGCACCAGTGGCCTGGAGCTCGCGCGGCGTCTCAAGCGTGACGAGACCACCTCGGAGCTGCCGATCATCCTGTTGACCGCCAAGGGCGAGGAAGACAACAAGATTCAAGGCCTGGAAGCCGGCGCCGACGACTACATCACCAAGCCCTTCTCGCCGCGCGAGCTGGTCGCCCGTCTCAAGGCCGTGCTGCGTCGCACTACTCCCAAGGGGGTCGAGGAGGCGGTGGAAGTCGAAGGCCTGATGCTCGACCCGGCCAGCCACCGCGTCACCGCCCACGGCAACTCGCTGGATGTCGGCCCGACCGAATATCGCCTGCTGCAGTTCTTCATGACGCATCAGGAGCGTGCCTACACGCGCAGCCAGCTGCTCGATCAGGTATGGGGCGGTAATGTCTATGTCGAGGAGCGCACCGTGGACGTGCACATCCGTCGCCTGCGCAAGGCGCTGGGCACAGGCCATCAGCATCTGATCCAGACCGTCCGCGGCACCGGTTACCGCTTCAGCGCTCAGGCCTGAGGGATTCATGCGCTATTGGACCAACGAGCTATGGCGCCTCGGCTACCTTGCCGGTGGCTTCGGCCTGATCGGTGGCCTGCTGGGCCATCTGGGCTGGGGCCTGGCGCTGGGCCTTTCGCTGTATCTGTTCGTCCATCTCAAGCACTTGAAGAGCCTCTACACCTGGCTGATCACCAATCCCCATGAAGAGCCGCCGCCCGGCGATGGCGTCTGGGGAGACCTGCTCGATCGTCTCTACCGCTACCAGAAGGGCCAGCGTCAGGCTCAGGAGCGACTGCGCAGCATCCTCAACCGTATCCAGGAATCCTCCGAGGCCATGCGCGACGGCCTGGTGATGCTAGACAACCACGGTGACATGGAATGGTGGAACAGCGCTGCCGAGCAGCTGGTCGGCCTCAAGGCCAGCCACGACCGCGGCCAGCACATCACCAACTATCTGCGTGACCCCGTCTTCATCGACTACTTCAATCGGCTGGCCTACCGCGAGCCGCTGACGCTCCAGTCGCCGCTGTCTGACAACCTGACGCTGCAGATCTCCATCACCCTGTTCGGTGACAACGAGCGTCTGGTCATGCTGCGTGACGTCACCCGTCTCTATCGTCTGGAAGAGATGCGCCGCGACTTCGTGGCCAATGTCTCCCATGAGCTGCGCACGCCGCTGACGGTACTGGCCGGCTATCTAGAGACCTACTCCGATTACGCCGATGACCTGCCACCGCGCTGGCAGCGTGGACTGGGCCAGATGCAGAGCCAGACCGACCGCATGCAGCATCTGGTCGAGGACCTGCTGACCCTGTCACGCCTGGAAACCGACGAACTGTCCGATAACGGTCGCTGCATCGACATGAGCGCCCTGCTCGGCCATATCCGCGACGACGCCGAAGGCCTGTCCCAGGGGCGCCACACCTTCTCCATCGAGGCCGATGCCAGCCTGTCACTGCGCGGTGAGGAGCAGGAGCTGCGCAGCGCGATCTCGAATCTGGTCTTCAATGCGGTGCGCTACACCCCCGAAGACTGTCACATCACCCTGCGCTGGAAGGCGGATGACCAGGGTCTGCTGGTCGAGGTGGAAGATGACGGGGATGGCATCGACCCGGTGCACCTGCCGCGCCTGACCGAGCGCTTCTACCGCATCGACAAGGGCCGCAGCACCGCCACGGGAGGCACCGGCCTCGGGCTTGCCATCGTCAAGCATGTGCTGATTCGCCATCAGGGCCATCTGGAGATCGACAGCCATCCCGGCGAGGGTGCGCGCTTCCGCTGTCACTTCCCCGACGAGCGCGCCTGTCAGGCGAGCGCTCCCCAGGCCAACAGTGCGCTAGCCCAGTGATAGGCTGACTCAGTGATGATCTGACCCGGACGCCAGCCCAACGCAGAACGCCCCGCAGCCACCTCGAAAGAAGGCGACTGCGGGGCGTTTCGTTTGGTCAATCAGACGACTCTGCGGCTATTTCAGCGACGTGCCAACTTAGCGACGAGCCAGTTCAGCGACGAATCAGTTCAGCGACAAGCCAGCTCTGCGACAGGCTGTCTCAACGACGCGGTGCCGGCAACTGACGGTAGTGGCTCTGCCACATCAGTACCGCCCCGGCGACGGCGCCCGGGATGAACAGCAGATTGGCCAGCGGCACCAGCGTCATGACGAACACCGCGGCGCCGAAGGTTAGTGAGGGCCACCAGCGCGCCTTGAGGCGCTGCTTCATGTCGCCGAAGCTGACCTGATGGTTGTCCATCGGGTAGTCGAGATACTGGATCGACATGCTCCAGGCCGAGAACAGTCCCCACAACAGCGGCGAGAGCAGGTTCAGGCCCGGGATGAAGCCGATGATGAACAGCGCGATCATGCGCGGGATGAAGTAGCCCAGCTTGGCCATTTCACGCCCCAGCGAGTCGACGCCGATCTTCATCAGGCCACGGTCATCATCGATCAGGGTGCCATCCAGACGATGCTCGACCTTCTCGGCCAGAATGCCGTAGAAGGGCGCGGCGATCAGGTTGGTCACCAGGCTGAAGGTGAAGAACACCACCAGCAACAGACTCACCACCAGCACCGGCCAGATCAGCCAGCTGAGCCAGTCCAGCCACGCCGGTACCTTGAGCATCCAGTAATCGATCCAGCCACCGAACTGGTTGAACAACACCCACAGCGTGATGCTGTAGAGCACCAGGTTGATCGCCAGCGGTACGAATACGAAGCGGCGCAGCCCGGGGGTATAGACCATGCGGGTCCCGCGGACCAGCGCCGATACGGCATCAATCATGCGACGTCCTCGTCATCTCAAAAGAACCGGCCAGCCAGCGGGCTGACCGGAGCCACACCCTAGCACTCCCGCCTGCGCGGCGCAGCTGTCGGCCGCCTGACACCGCTCGCGCTCCCACGACGCAATCGCCCCGCGGCCTGCCGGTGGGCAGGTGCGGGGCGAAAGAGGCTCCACAGGGGCAGGGAAGCGCGTCAGCTCACTTCTTGTCCAGGTCCTGCGGCTTCAGGTCATGGGTATCGGTGTGACGCACGTCCACGCCCTTGACCAGGAAGATGACGTACTCGGCCAGGTTGTCGGCGTGGTCACCGATACGCTCCAGCGCACGCAGAATCCACATCACGTTGAGCACCGGCGTGATCTGGCGCGCGTCTTCCATCATGAAGGTCATCAGCGAGCGCATCGCGCTCTGATATTCCAGATCCACCGAGGCATCTTCGCGCAGCACCTTGAGGGCAAGGTCGGTATCGAAGCGCGCGAAGGCCGTCAGGGAGTCACGCACCATGCTGCGCACGTGCTGGCTGAGATGACGCACCTCGACCATGCCGCGCGGGCTCTGGCCGTTCTCGACCAGCGAGATGGCGTTGCGGGCGATCTTGCTCGATTCATCACCGATACGCTCGAGATCGGAGGTGGCGCGGATGACGGCCAGCACCAGGCGCAGGTCAGAAGCCGCCGGCTGACGGCGGGCCAGCACCCGGGTGCACTCGTCATCGATCTTGAGCTGCATGTCGTTGACAGCCTTGTCGTTGTCGCGCACCCGCGTGGCGGTTTCACTGTCGCCTTCCAGCAATGCCGTGACGGCATCCTGCAGCTGCTTCTCTACCAGTCCGCCCATGGCCAGCAGGTGTGTCTTCAGTGCATCCAGCTCGTGATTGAACTGCTCTGAGATATGCTTGCCGTGCGAATCGCTGGTGATATCCATTTCCCTCTCCCGGAAAGTCGCCCACCGAGTCAGGGGGCGTGACATGAATGACGTGACAAGTATGGCCCACTACTGACTGACACAGCGGGCTCCCCCTCAGCATGCCGACACTTGATTGCAGTTATGTTTCACCCATGGCGCAAAGGCGGTATCTGGCCGCCATCGTCAGCAATATCAGGGCGAAAAGGCTACCTGGCTGCACGTTCGCGCATGAGAGCGCTAACCGAAACGCCCCGTGATGTAGTCTTCCGTCTGGCGGCGCCGCGGGTTGGTGAACAGCTGATCCGTCGGGGCGAATTCCACCAGGCGGCCCTCATGCAGGAAGGCGGTATCGTCTGAGACCCGCGCGGCCTGCTGCATGTTGTGCGTGACGATGATCAGCGTCAGACGCGAGCGCAGCGAACGGATCAGCTCCTCGATCTTGAGCGTCGAGATGGGGTCCAGCGCCGAGGCCGGTTCATCCAGCAGCAGCACCTCCGGCTCGACCGCCAGCGTCCGCGCAATCACCAGCCGCTGTTGCTGGCCACCCGAGAGCCCCAGCGCGCTGTCGTGCAGGCGGTCCTTCACTTCTTCCCACAGCGCCGCGGAGCGCAGGCAGGATTCGACCTTGTCATCGAGGTGGCGCTTGTCATTCTCGCCGACCAGCCGCAGCCCGAAGGCCACGTTCTCGTAGACCGACATCGGAAAGGGATTGGGCGTCTGGAAGACCATGCCGATCCGGCGACGCAGCATCGGCACGTCCACGCCGCGCGCATGAATGTCCTCGCCCTCGAGCAGCACCTTGCCGGAAAGACGTGACTGTTCGTCGAGATCGGTCATGCGATTGAAGGTACGCAACAGACTCGACTTGCCGCAGCCGGAAGGGCCGATGAAGGCCGTCACGCGCTTGCGTGCGATCTGCAGGCTGACATCCTCCAGTGCGCGTCGCGTCTGGTTCTCCTTGCCGACACGTGCCTGATAATCGAGGCTCAGGTGGCGGGTTTCCAGGCAGATGTCCTCAGCCGGCCGCGCAGGCGTCTCCTGAAGAAACAACTGGGGCTTGGGCTGTTCAGAGTCACGCCTCATTCGGTGGCTCCCTTGTAACGTTGTGCCAGCATGTGACGCAGGCGAATGGCACTCAGATTGAGGCATAGAATCACGACCACCAGCACCAGCGCGGTCGCGTAGACCAGCGGCCGACTGCTGAAGGCATCGCTGCTCTGGAAGGCCAGATCATAGACCTGATGCCCCAGATGCATGAATTTGCGGTCCAGATGCAGCCACGGGAAGCTGTCATCCAGCGGCAGGTCCGGGGCCAGCTTGACCACTCCGACCAGCATCAGCGGCGCGACTTCACCCGCCGCACGCGCCACGGCCAGAATCAGCCCCGTCATCAGCGCCGGCGAGGCCGCCGGAATCACCACGCGCTTGAGCGTTTCCAGACGTGTCGCCCCCAGCGCCAGCGCGCCTTCGCGCAGACGACGCGGCACGCGCGCCAGCCCCTCTTCCGTAGCGACGATCACCACCGGCAAGGTCAGCAGGGCCAGCGTCAGCGAGGCCCACAGAATGCCGCCGGTCCCGAAGGTCGGCGTCGGCAGCCGCTCGGAATAGAACAGCTCGTCAATTCCGGCGCCCAGCCCATAGACGAAGAAGCCGAGACCGAACACGCCGTAGACGATGGAGGGCACCCCGGCCAGGTTGCGCAGCGCGATGCGCGTCAGGCGCGTCAGGCGCCCCTGATGGGCCACCTCGTGCAGATAGAGCGCCGCCATCACGCCGAAGGGCATCACCATGATCGACATCAGCACCACCATCAGTACGGTGCCGAAGATGGCGGGCCAGACGCCACCGAAGCCCTCGGTAGGCGCGCCGGCCACGAAGTCGCGGAAACGCTTGAACGTCATCATCAGCCGGCCGCTGAAGCCCATCGCATTGGGCCGCCAGGCATTGCGGATATCATCGAGCGCGATGCGGCCTTCGTAGCCGCCATTGCCGCCCAGCAGCAACTGACCGCCCGCCAGGGCATCACGCAGGGCACTCAGCTGACCTTCACGCTCGATGAAGGCGCTGCGCACCTCTTCCAACTCCTCCTGCATCTCCTGCTCGAGCTCAGCATCCTCATGAGTCTGCGCCGCTGCACCGTCAGCAGTGGCGCTGCGCCGGGATTCGAGCGACTGCTGCAACGCCTGATAGCGACTGCTCAAGACTTCACTGTCCAGGCGTAGCGCTTGCAGCTGACGGCGCTCGCTCTCGATCATCTTCAGGCGGGAAAACAGTGGCTCGGCGTCCTCGGACAAGGGCCGTGCAGGCCCGTCGCCGACATCGGGCGTGTGGTCCATCTCCCCCGTCATCGGGTCACTCAGCGCCCGTGGCATGCCGTAGAGAGTGCGGCCGTCGCGCATTTCCAGCATCAGCGCCTGGCTGGGGAAGGTCATCCTGTCGAGCAGCGTCTCCGGCAGCCACTGCCAGCTGGCCGCGGCCCCGTCACGCGAGGATGTCTGCAGCAACCACCATTGCTGGCGAGCGTCATCCCCCTCGCCCAAGGCGACACGGCGCATCTCCTCGTGCATCAGCTCGCCGAGCAGATGGCGATTGTCGGCCGCCGGCTCACCGCGCGTGGTGGTCAGGGCCGTGGGACTCTGGCCCGGCTGTGCCGTCAGCTCCACCTCGACCAGCCGTGAGGGCCAGAAGTGACTGAAGGAGCCCACCACCAGCAGGCTGAGCAGGCCCAGCACCAGTACCAGCGAGACACTGACCGCCATGGCATTCAGCCAGCCCCACGGGCCGCCGTCGCGCCAGTAGCGCTGCAGGCGCCCGACCAGCGGCTCGCGCGGGCGCAGCAATGAGGAGCTGGCGCGATTCGTGTCAGGGTGACTCATCCCCAGCTCCCCTGATTGGGTGGCGTGAAGCGCTGTCGCAGCACTTCCGCCAGCGTATTGACCACGAAGGTGAAGACGAACAATGCCAGGGCAGCGAGGAACAGCAAGCGGTAGTGGCTGCTGCCGACCTCGGCCTCCGGCAGCTCGATGGCCAGGGTCGCGGCCAGTGAGCGCAGGCCCTCGAACAGGCTGGCATCCACCAGCGGCGTATTGCCGGCCACCATCAGCACGATCATCGTCTCACCGACGGCGCGCCCCATGCCGATCATCATCGCCGAGAACAGGCCGACGGCGGCGGCAGGCAGGATGACGCGGCGCAGACTCTGCCATGGCGTCGCGCCAAGCGCCGCGGAGCCTGCGGCCAGACCGCGCGGCACCGACGAGAGGGCATCCTCGCTGAGCGTGAACAGGGTCGGCATCACCGCCAGCCCCAGCGCCATGCCGGTCACCAGGGTATTGCGCTGGGCGTAATCGATGCCGTAGTGGCTGAACAGCCACTGACGGAGGTCGCCGTCGAACCACCACTGCTCGACCTGGCCGGCGATGGTCACATCCAGCCACAGCAGCACGAACAGCAGCGGCAACAGCCCGAAGGCCGCCATGTTTTCCGGCAGCAGATTGCGCCATACGCGCGGCGACAGGGTCCACAGGAAGCCGGCCACCATGGTGCCCAGCGGGATCAGAACCAGCCCCAGCAACACCGCCATCAGCTCACGCTCGACGAAGGGCGCGACCACCAGGGCGGCGATGAAGCCGATCACCACGGTCGGCAGCGCCTCCATCATCTCCAGCAGCGGCTTGATGCGGGAACGCTGGCGCGGCGCCATGAAGCAGGCGACATGGATGGCACAGCCGAGCCCCAACGGCACGGCAAACAGCAGCCCGACCAGCGCCGCCTTGAGCGTGCCCCACATGATGGGCACCAGCGACAGACGGGGTTCGTGGGTACCGGTGCTCTCCAGCTGCCAGATCCACTCCGGCGCTGCGCGCCCCTCATACCAGACCTTGCCGAAGATGGCATCGAGCCCGACGGCCTGATGCGGGTCGTGTATCGCAAGCCCCGCATAGGCCTTGCCGAGCGCCCCCAGCGGCGCGTCCTGAGCGAGCTTGCCGGGCAGCCTTGTCTCCCGGGACGCCGATGCCAGCAAGCGGCGGTCATCATTGTCAAATTCCAGCGCCACGCCAGCCGCGACCCGGGCGGCATCCAGCCAGTCCAGCACCTGACGGCGACGCTCGCTGGTGGCCAGATAGAGGCCAAGGCAGCCGTTGGCGTCCAGCGCGGCAAAGCCGAGGCTGTGGTGGGCGGGAGCCATCGTCACCACCGGCGCCGACAGGCCACTGTCAAAGACGCCGGCCTTGACCAGCGGCTGCGCGTGCGCCGGCAACAGGTAATGGGTCAGGCCACCGGCGGCGTCCCCGACGATCAGGCTTCTGCCGCCACGCAGGACGCTGATCGCGGTGATCGCCGGCGATGACGCGGAGCCAGAAGAGCTCACAGCGTGATGTGCCAACTTGCGCGCCAGCGGCTTGGTCCCGGTGGAGGCCTCGCTCAGTTGCCACTGGGTGAAGCCATCGCGGTCAGCGGTGACCAGCAGACGTCCCTGCTGCGAAGACAGCCTGGCCGTGCCCGGCAACCACTGCTGCTGCCACTCGGAGTGCGGCGTCTGGCTTGCTGCATCGTCCTCCAGCGCGCCTGCGGAGGCGTGTGGAGATGACAAGGCCAGACGCGCCAGCCACAGGCCATCGCCCTCCTCGTACGGAATGCGCAGCCACAGCTGGTCACGGCTGAGCACCAGACTTGCCTGGCGGCGCTCAAGCCCTGCGGGTACCTCGATGGCACTGCTGCGCAGGCGCACGCCCGCGGCGGACTGCTGAACCACCTGCAGGCGATCATCCGCGAGCCAGACACCCGCCAGCGGCGAGGTGCGCGAATCCGCCGTCGAATCATCACTGGCCAGCACGGGAGGCAGCCCGTCACGCGCGGCAAGCGGCATATCAGGCAAGGCGCTCAGCCAGTCAGGATCGGCCAGCCAGTCAAGGTCGGTCTGAGCGGCAGGCATCTGCTGGTCGCTCACTTGCTGTTCGAGCGCCTGCTGAGGAAGCGACGTGACGCTGGCGGGCTTGAGCAGCGGCCACGACACGCTGACCAGATAGGCCAGCATCACGACGACGATGACCATCACGCCCAGCCCGGCCGCTGTCAGCCACAGACTGGCAAGACGGTCATGCCGCAGACGACGACGCTGCATTCGGGAGGCATCAACTGCCGACATGAAATATCACCACGAAAGGATTTGTGCCCTGGAGTGTCGACTCCGCAGACGCATGAAGCGGGTATGGCACCGAGATTATGTCCAAGTGATGACAGAGAGATGACAAAGGCGAATCAAAGGGCATCCACATCCTCCAGCCCCAATTGCTGACGCCAGTGCAGCAGCTGCTTTTCCGGCAGCGGCACATAGCCACCGCGCAGGATGGCCTGCTGGCCCTGGCGCGACATGATCAATGACAGGAAGGCCTGCTCCAGCGCCGGGAGCGGCTCGTCCGGCACGCGATTGACGTAGATGTACAGCGCGCGGGTCAGCGGATAGCGGCCATCGCGAATGCTGGCCCGGCTCGGGAAGACAGCGTGGCCACCCGCCTCACGGCTGACGGACAGCTGTTTCACCAGCGGCGAAGAGGTGCTGAAGCTGGCATAGCCGATGCCATTGGGCGAGGAGCCTACTGCACCGATGATGGAGGCCGAGCCCGGCTGTTCGCTGACATCGAGGCGGAAGTCACCATCGCACAGCGCGATACGGCGGAAGGCGCCGTAGGTGCCCGAGGTGGCACTGCGCCCGAAGCGCGTGATCTGGCGGTCATTCCACTCATCACTCAGCCCGAGCTGGCCCCAGCGATTGGCCGCCTGGCCACCACAGTTGTGCGTGGCGGAGAAGATGGCATCCAGCTGCGCGATGCTGATCTCCTCCAGCGGGTTGCTGCGATGCACGATGATGCCCATCGCATCCAGTGCCACGGGCACGCCCAGCGGCGGATAGCCGAATTCCCGCGTGAAGTCCTGACGCTCCTGGTCGCTCATCGGGCGCGACATCAGGCCGATGCGGGTGGTGCCGGCGATCAATGCCGGCGGTGCCGTCGAGGAGCCCGCGGCCTGCAGCTGCACGCGCACCCCCGGATGATAGCGGCGCAGCTGGGCAGCCCAGCGTGTCACCAGCACCGACAGGGTATCGGAGCCCACCGCCGTCAGGTTGCCCACCACCCCGGACACCGGGCGATATTCGGGCACCTTGTCGGCCAGTGCCGGAGCCGAGAGCGTCGAGAGCCCCAGCAGGCAGGCAAGCGACATCAGCCGCAACGACGGCAGCCCTGAGCGCAGGCAGGGCACGCATGAGGAGGGCGCATATGAGGAGGACACGGATGACCCGCGACGCGACGCGAACACGGCGCGAAAGCCTGAACGGACAAGCGACCCGACGGAAACTGACATGGCGACTTCCCACCAGAGAATGAACAAGATGACGATGCGGAGCTGGCCGCTGCTTGCCACGCCCGTGGTGACGGGCAGGCGACGGTGGAACAAGGCGGCCCGTGCAGCATGGCGAAAGACAGCGAGTATCCGTCATTGCTGCGTTGAGTAACGATACTCCATGCTGCAGCGCAAAAAATCTCCTGACAGTCCCTTGTCAGTGAGGACAGTGCTTTGTCCGCCGGAGTAGGATACAGGAGAAGATGAAGCCGCTGCGGCTCATCCGCTATGGCCTGCGTCGCACTGATGCTATCGATGGCACCCGGTGACTTTTTTCGGCGATTGCCGAAGTGCCCTGTATAAGGCCCCCTGTGCAAGGCAGTGCCCTGTACAAAGAAGTGCCCTGTGCAAGAAAGACGCACCTTTTTCAGACGCAAGGGTGCAGAAATGACCATTTTATAACAACAAGATAGCGAGTCATGACATGCAAGCTCTGGATGATATCCCGACGCCGAACGGCACACTGACGCTCAAATTGATCGCCCAACGCCAGGACACCAATCTCTATGGCGACATCAGCGGCGGCTGGCTGATGCACCGCATGGACGAGGCCTGTGAGCTGGCCGCCGGGCGCGTCGCCCACGGGCGCACTGCCACCGTGGCCGTCGAAGGCCTCGATTTTCTGTCGCCGGTGCGAATCGGCTCGGTGGTCAATATCTTCACTCAGGTGGCCGAGGTCGGG
>JGI24005J15628_10001450_pt1 | contig 12650 bp, 20 predicted proteins | sample LinPmetageLP40_FD_15628 | JGI IMG/M metagenome (IMG submission 15628)
AGACCTTTAGGGTTAGATAGAGATGCTATTGCCGAAGCAATTAACTCTGAGCTTGACTGGTTAACTATTGATCAGTGCGGTTACGCTGCTGATTCAGTAATCAGTTCAATTAAGGAGAACGAAGAATGATTGACCTTGATAAACTTCTCGCGCTTGATAAGCCGGAAACTAAACATAGAATGCTTGACTATCTTTTTGATAAAGTTGATGACCAATTGTATACAGAAAATTGGGATCCTATTCACACATTTCTAAAAGAGATAGATCTAGATAAGATCTCGATCCAACTCGGAGTAGGAATCTTATCAATCACAAAACCACTCGGTAGATGTGATAGTCGTATTCACTTCTCTTCAGGATTTAGAAAAAAGATCACAAAAACAGAATCAAGTAAACGAGTGGAGCGACTTTTATCTGGTCTAGAAGAAAAGGAGAACAAAGAATGATTGAAACAATACTACATGTGCTCGTTAGTTGGACAGGAATGGCAATAGTAGCTTGGCTATATGTAAGGAGTTGGCGAAATAAGGAGAACGAAGAATGAGTGAAAGACTAAACAGATGTCCAAAATGTGGAGCTTTCCAGTATTCTGATAATATTGTTAAAGCACACAATCCTGATACCACAGATATGAATATGCAAGCCACATTGCGCTGTAACAAGTGCAACCACGAGTGGGAAGGCTTTGTAACATCTCCTCATCACAAAGAGGGACGTGAACAAGGCTGGTATAGATAACCAATGGAGAACGAAGAATGAAAGTCGGTGATTTAGCAATAGTCCTTCCGTACAAGGTAAAACTTCGTGCTCGCTGGAACAATGAAACCAGAAGCGAAGACTACATAGGACAATGTGGAACTGTTACAGAAATCATGGAAGAACTTTGTGGCGAGGCTCTTGCTCCAACACAGGTGTATGTAGAGTTTAGTGACGGCTTTGTTGGGCTATACAGTTTAGACAACTTAGAAAAGTACAACCCACTTTCAATTGACGAAGACTTCTACATTACGCTGAGAAAAGATAAACCTCGTGGGTTCTCGCAAGAAGAATATAAAGAAGATATTGCTTATTTCAGAAAGAATATTTTTGAATCACTTAAAGTGCCAAAAGAGTTTCTTAGGGAGAACGAAGAATGAGCAACAATGAGTTAAGACGTATTTGCTGGAAGATTGTTGAGTTTAGCAAAGAATTCAAAAAGTATCATATGGTTAGTCCCGAACTTTATCCTCTTGAGGAACTAACTGATGAACTTGAAGATGAACTCATAAGAATCCTAAACGTGGAGAACGAAGAATGAAAATCGAAGGACCACTTTGGATTGAATCCAAGCCCGAAGAGGGCGAATTCAGCGGCAGCACAATTTACATCCAGTTTATCTCTTTTAATGACAAAGAGATAGACTATAAAAATCCCCACCACGCAGCAAAGGTTATGAGTGCCATGCTAACACCGAATGATGTAGAGACGATGGGTGACAAAGACCCAAGCTCTCTTTTCTCCACCGTTGCCACTACTCGCTGGGCAACAATCCCAGACTATTTACAGAAAAGCATAGCAGCGTTGAATGTTTTTGGAGAAGACACGGTAGTTGCTAGGCGCCACTGGTCTCTTGAGGGTGGTGACCTTGTTCCTATTGTTGTGGAGAGAAAGAAATGAAAGTCGGCGACAAGATAATCCAAGTTATCCCACAGACCTCAACTACCAGAATAGATGGGATAGAGGCGACAATCATAGAAATCAAAGAAGATGGAATCATTGTTGAGTTTTATCATTTCCACGAGAAGAAGATGGTTCAGCAGTTTTGGCCAAGTGCTCGCGAAGTAAAATTATTAAAGGAAAACAAATGAAAATCAAAATAAAAAAAGATGGTGAAGAACACCTGATTGGAATCCCCGAAAAGATTATTGAGATGGTTGGTTGGGAAGAGGGCACCGCATTGAAGATTGAGATAGGAAGAGACTTCGATCTAAATGCGACAACGCTTGTGATCACAAAGAAATCTTAACTATTTATAGCTGGAGAACAAAATGAAAAAATTATTAAATGAGTGGAATGAGTTTATAAATGAGAGCAGCATAAGCCGTTCTTATGAACACATCCTCAAGCACGACACCGGATTCCTTACAGCATTTCGTGATAACACTAAGGACACTATAAAGTGTATTAGCGACCATAGTAAAACTCTTGAGAATTTTGAGCGCAACAAACAATTGAAGGCCGTCCTGTTGAACAAGGGCTACGGTGTAACTGCTGTTGATGGCACTTATATTGAAGATTTTGGAACAGAGGCTGCGAAAGAAGTCAAAGAAGACTCGCTCTTTATTGTTAATCTCAAAGACAATCCAAACTTTAAGGCTGATCTTCGGGGTCTATCCGAGCACTTTTGTCAAGACTCATTTTTGTTTGTTCCTCGCGGAGGCGAACAGTCTTTTCTTGTTGGAACAAACAAAGCCGAGTTCCCTGGCTATGGAAATGAAGAAGAGACAGGTGAGTTCCTTGGCGGCCAAGAGGGCGAGTTTATGACCCGTGTTGGCAAGTCTAAGCGCCCCATCAAATTTGCTGAGGGACTTGAGACCAAAACTAAAATGCAGAACAACACAAAATTCCTCATCTCGCGCCTTGCCAAGCAGGTCCTACAGGAGATGAAGGGGGATAATTGAATCCCTACTACGACGAAATCGTAGTTGGCTCCTCGCTTCGTGCTCTACTCTTTGCCTCCTTGCGGGGGCTTCCTGTGTTTTTCAGCACACCAGAGAAGCCTTTTGAGTTTGACTTTTTCAAACCATCGGTTGACTTGTCGGCAATGGGCCTAGAAAACACTTTAACAATCTGGAACACACCAAGGAGAAAGGCAAAGACCGGAGAGCCAAAGATTCATTTGTGGGAGCATTTATTGTTTGTTCTCGGCGTAAGAGGGCTCGCCCCTTTCTCTGGCTTTTGTTCTTCGCTTCGTCTTGACGAGAACACCTTGACAGGCTTCTCAGATTATGCTAAATTACGATCAGTTGATTTTGGAGTGTGCCATTACTTTGATGAGCACGCCACCTACAACCTGCTGACTACCGAAGAAGAAGAGAGGAGTTACATAGTCTATGATAGAATCGCATTTATGCGAGGAGGCAAGCACGATCTTGACTTGATAGAGAGGAACAGCAAATTTTGTAATAAGATTTGGTTTTATCTGTCTCACAGAATAGATGGAAAGGTCCTCTGTAAAGACGCCTGTGCTGTTTCATTTTTGTCAAGCGACCAAATAGACGACTTTGATTTTTCGGAGACCATAGCGAGGCTTAAGACGCTACAAAAGATGAAAGATTTAGGACTGCGAGGACCAAGAAATGGCTATCAGCCCAGCGGAAAGATACGCTACAGAAGTTTCAAGACTGAAACAATCGATCGTTATAAGTTCCTATCATCTCCTCCACTATGGGTGGAGACTGATTCGATCAAGGTTCCGAAGATTTCTGAAAAGGACCTTATCCTACAACTCGCCGACATCGCGAGAACAAACAAAAGAATAATAGAACCATTATGGCAAAACACTTAGCAGGCATCATTCCATTGGCGAACTTCAAGGACAACTTCAAGTTGCCTTACGATTCGTTTATGCTACCAATCCAAGATGATTTCACTCTTATCCAGAAGTCTGTCTTTGAGTGTGCTATGGCTGGGTGTTCCACCATTTGGATCGTGGCCAATGATGATCTGGCGCCGATAGTCAAGAAACACATTGGAGAGTGGGTCTATGATCCCGTCTACTTCTGGGACAACTACATAGACAATCGCATCGTTCAGCGTAGAATCCACATCCCCATCTACTATGTTCCAATCCTACCGAAAGACCGTAACAGGCGTGATAGCTATGGATGGTCTGCTTTGTTCGGAATGCATTCTGCTTGGTGGACATCCATCAGGATCTCAAAGTGGATGATCCCGAAGAAATATTTTGTGTCTTTTCCCAATAACGTTTATGACTTCTGGTCTATCCGAGAACATAGAAAACAAATCTTCAACACAACCAAGAACTTTTTCTTCACCCACGAGGGCAAAACAATCAAGGACGATCTGCCTATTCCTTTTTCAATGCGAGGAGATGACTTCATTCAATGCCGGAGAGAGGTAAACAGATTGACCACAAAAGAATACGGACCACTCGCAGAAGACGAGACTTGGTTGGACCTTAAGAAACTACCTCTTAAAGAACGCTGGTCAGCGCGCTACTTTGATCTGCCAACAATCTTTGGTAAGATAAGCGAAGAAGAATGCTTCCGCCAGGAGCTTGACTGGTTCTATGATCTCCGTGAGTGGGATGGCTATCGCGCCTACCTCGCGTCAGATAATCTTGTGAGATCGCCCAACTGGCGCTTGACAAAACCACACCAACTGAATAAACTATGTGTAGACGAGGGAGAGGAATGAAGATCGGCGACTTGGTAACTCATAAGGTGCTTGGTTTCGGCGTCGTCGTTGAATGCAAGATGGATCCGAATTGGGCGGCATCGAACCAGGACTATCCGATTTGTCTGGTATACTGGGCGAGCCAACGCAACACAATGTGGATTAATCGTTCAAAAATTGAGTTGGTAAATGAAAATCGGTGATTTGGTTTGGGACACTACCGATAATAGGGTTTACATTGTCTTGGAAACCAGCAACACCGGCTTTGCTGATGTAAAAGTTGGCCCAGGACCTTGGGGTGATCTCTGGGTTGATGAGAGATTGCTCAAACTACTATCGGAGGCATAATGAAAGTCGGTGATCTGGTGAGAACCAAAAAAATGTATATTTTAATGGTAACAGGGGACTCATCCCAGACTAATAAAACACTCACACCAAAAATAGACGGGTTCGTCATAGAAAGTTATAACAGAGATGCTAAGGTGTCTTTTCCTAGTTTGGGTTACATCTCAACATTTCAGAAAACAGATCTCAAACTACTATCGGAGGCATAATAATGAAACTCTATCGCGAAGGCACATTGCTGAGATGTAGTTCCGGCGACCTGTGGATGATCACAGAGATCACCAAGAAAGTGTGGGGAAAACCTCCTGCTCAGTTGACCTACACCGAAGTGCGTCTCAGAGACTCTCATATCACCCATTCTCTGTGCCGGATTGTTCATTACCATATTTCTGTTGATAAGGCGGAACTTGTTTCGGAGTCATAATGACCACAAGAAAGTGCTTGCGCCCGCCGCCCTGCCGTGTTACATTATGAATGTAAGCAGCGGCACCACCGCACACCAACCGACGAAGGACACAGAATGACCACCGAAAGAACACAGAGCAAGATCAAGTTTGTTGGGCTACACGCCCACACAGTCGCAGGCTCCATTTTTGATGCTCTCGGTTACGCAGACGAACACATGGATTTTGCTTGGAAGAATGGCTGTGATGCCCTCGCAACAACGGATCATGGGAACATGAACGCGCTGGCGGCGCAGGTGCTACACGCCAAGAAGATGAAGGCAGAAGGCAAAGACTTTAAGCCAATCTTTGGCTGCGAAGCCTATTTTATTCCCTCAGTTGACGAGTGGAAAGAAGAATACGATCAGACAATGCTGGACAAGAAGAGGGCACGAGCAGCAAAGAAGGCCGGCGCATCAGGTGCTACTGTCGAAGACGAAGGCGCAAGCAAGGGTAAGAATAATAGCATTCTACGCAGCCGCCGCCATCTCGTGCTTCTAGCACAGAATCAGAAGGGACTGAACAATCTGTTCAAGCTTGTGTCCGAGAGCTACAAAGACGAGAACTTCTACCGCTATCCTCGCATGGATTACAAGATGCTCAAGGAGCACGGTGAAGGCATTATCGCTTCGTCCGCTTGTCTCGGCGGCGTCTACGCTGGCAATTATTGGGAGAACAGAGACGAGAGCCCAGAAGCGGTCCTTGAGGCTATGCGTGAGACTACCAGAAGGATGATTGATGTGTTCGGTGATCGCTGGCACGGCGAGATCAGTGGAACAATGTCCCAGAGCAGCACGAACTAAACAAGTTTGTTATTCAGGTTTGTGATGAGTTCGGGGTCAAGGTTATCTCTACCGCAGACTCTCATTATCCTAACCGCGATGCCTGGAAGGACCGCGAACTCTACAAGCGACTTGGTTGGCTTGGCAAGGGACGCCCCCAGTGGGCTGACACCGAAAGCGAACTGCCCATCTCTGTTGAAGAGATCGGCTATGAGCTTTACCCCAAGAACGGCGACGAGATGTGGGAGAGTTATAAGAACTACTCTCAAATGTGCAAAACAAACTACGACGATGCCCTTGTTCTGAACAGCATCGAAGAGACACACCGCATTGCGTTTGATCGCATTGAGAACTTTCTACCAGACAACACCGTTCGCCTTCCGTCGTTCGTGGTTCCAGCAGGCAACACTGCCACAGAAGCCCTGATCAAGTTCTCTATTGAGGGTTTGAGCAAGCTTGGGTTTGCTGACAACAAAGACTATCTAATGAGACTCAAGAATGAACTAAAGGTTATTGATGACCGAGGCTTCTCTAAGTATTTCTTGACGATGAAGGCAATCGTTGATGTTACAGACACGATGATGCTTGCTGGTCCCGGTCGTGGCTCGGCTGCTGGCTCTCTTGTGGCTTATTGTCTTGGGATTACGCAGGTTGACCCCATCAAGTATGACCTTCTCTTCTCACGTTTCCTGCGCTCTGACGCGAAAGACTACCCAGATATCGATTACGACGTGGCACGCCCGATGGAACTCAAGGATAAATTGATTGAGTTGTGGGGCGAGGATTGTGTTGCACCTATCTCTAACTGGAACACACTTCAGTTGAAGTCTCTCATCAAGGACATTTCTAAGCTCTACGGTATTCCGTTTGGTGAGGTTAACTTGGTGACCAACGCAATGATCAAGGAGGCAACTCCGCTTGCTAAGCAGAAGCACGGCATCAAAGCTGGAATGTACAACCCTACTTGGCAGGAGGTGATGGAATTCTCTGATTCGCTCAAGAACTTTTTGAACACCTACCCTGATGTCAAGACGCACGTTCAGTCACTTGTCGGGCAGGTTCGCTCCTGTTCTCGCCATGCTGGTGGCGTTGTGATTGCCGAGGACCTAGACAAGTACATGCCTCTCATCAACTCTAAGGGTGTCCGCCAGACGCCTTGGTCAGAGGGACAGAATGTCAGGCATCTTGAGCCGATGGGTTTCATTAAGTTCGATCTTCTTGGGCTCTCTACTCTTGCTATGATGGAGACTGCGATTGAGCAGATTCTAAAGCGCCACCACGGCATTGAAGAGCCCACTTTCTCACAGGTCAAGGACTTCTATGACAAGAGACTTCATCCTGATGTGATTGATCTGAATGACGCAAAAGTCTACAAGAATGTTTTTCACAAGGGCAACTTTGTAGGCACTTTCCAGTTCACTGAGGACGGAGCCCAGAGTTTCGCAGAGAGAGCGACACCAAATAACATTATTGACATCTCTGCCATTACGTCAATCTATCGACCCGGCCCCCTTTCGGCGAATGTCCACGAGGACTTTATTGAGGCAAAGAACAGTCCGCATCTCATCAAATACTTGACGCCTGAAGTTCAAGAGATCACCGAAGAAACATTTGGTTTCTTGATCTTTCAGGAACAAATCGCCAAGATTGCTCACGCACTGGGCAAGGACCTGTCCCTTGATGAGGGCAACTTGCTCCGCAAGCTTCTAACTAAGAAGGGCACCGGCAAGGGCTTCGAGGTTAAGGATGTTATCCACAAGAAGTTCATTGCTGGTTGTGTGGAGAAGGGTATCGCAAACCGCGAAGCACAGGCTCTTTGGGAGAAGTTTGAATACTTCTCTGGCTATGGTTTCAACAAGTCCCACGCTGTGTCCTATTCTCTCATCTCTTATCAGTGTGCTTGGCTACTAACTTACTATGAAGCCGAATGGACTGCGGCTTTCCTCTCAAGAGAGCCCGAGAAAAAGAAAGAGAACGCAATTAACATCGCCAAATCCCTTGGCTATTACATTCAGCCAGTCGATGTAAATACATCTGGTCGTGTGTGGGAGATCGGAGAAGACAATAAGACACTGATTCAACCACTCACCAGCATCAAGGGCTTCGGTGACTCTGCGATGGATCAAGTGTTGAACAATCGACCATTCACAGACATCGAGGATCTTCTCTTCCGAGAGGAGATTAAATATGCTAAACTAAACAAGAAGGCTCTTGATGCTTTGTGTCGGGCTGGTGCTATGGATTCGTTGATTGACGATAGGTTTACTGGTCGTAAGCATTTCTGGAGCGCCTCTGTAGTTGACCGTCCAAAGACCAAGAAGAAGTTTCACGGCAACATCGATCTCTATCGTCCAGAGGGAGACTTCTCAGAGGAAGAAATCATCCAGTTCAAGACCGATCTAACTGGCGTGTTTCCGATGTCCTTGGTTGTAAGCCCAGAGATGATTCAGGATCTACGAGACAAATACATCCCACCTATCTCAGAGTTTGACCAAGAATTAGAATTGTGCTGGTTTATTCCACGCAAGATTATTCCGAAGAAGACGAAGAAAGGAAAAGACTATTGGATTCTAGAAGTGATTGATTCCAATAACGAGACAGAGAAGATTAGATGCTGGGGAGTTGATGTAAAGAAGGACAGAATTCACATCAATCGTCCCTATCTATCACGGCTGAGCTATGATCCGAAGTGGGGTTTCTCCACGAGGTCGGTTTACAGAAACTTTAGAATGCTAGGCTAACAACAAGGAGGTAAAGCATGGCTATTAAGAAGATTCAGGGCAAGGCACCCAAGAAAAAGACTACTATTGGGAAGAGCCCGCTAACAAAGCGCAAGCAACCGGGTCCGCACGGCGGAAACAAGGGCTATAAGAAGCGTTATCGCGGTCAAGGTAAGTAAAATGACGAACCCCCACTCTAATTAGAGTGGGGGTTCTATGTTTTGCGAGCAACTGATTTGGTGCGTTGGCACAGGGCTGTCAACGAGATAAGATATAAACACAACGAACTGGAATTGCTGAAAGAATTGGCCGACGACTATGGTCCAGTCTTTCGCGAACATGTGCGCAAGTATTGTGAAGATAATAGAATCGATATAGAGGGACTACAAGCGCGTTCAAACCTGTCAGCAACAACGGAAAAAAACCAAGAAGGCGACGGTGATAAAAATCTTTTAGAAGACAGTGAGACGGCACTAGAGTCCGCTGGTGAGCATTTTGTGGGTGAAGAGCCGATGGTTGAGCCTATAAAAGCAGAAAGCAAAGACGTTGATGAAATGCACGAGATCTTCAAAAAACTATTCAAAAAACTAGCAGTCCATTTGCACCCGGATAAGGTCGAGAACTTGACAGATAGTGAGAAGCTTGATAGGCTAGAGATGTTCAAGGAAGCCAAGCAGGCTTTAGACGAAGAGCGTTACTTTTTTCTTCTCGATCTCTCAGAGCGATTTAAAATCAGGCTGCCTAGAAATTATAAGCAACAGACACGATGGATGAAAAATAAGGTTGACCACTTGAGCCAAGAAATCAAGTCCCAACAATCAACCTATAATTTTTGCTATGCCGAATGCGAGACCGAAGAAGAGAGAGTGAAATTAATAATAATGTTTTTGAAACAGCTTTACGAAATCTAAAAACGCAATTCGTCAGATTTTTTTTGAGGCAAATTTTCTAGATTTAGGAGGCAAATTGGAACATCTGTTTAACTGTCACGGCGAATGGGCAGCACTTTTTACTTGCTTTAGTTCGTTACCAATGTTAAGATATTGGTACAAGTCCAAAAACATGGAGGAAACTTGATTACAGACATTGTTATAGGTCTTCAGCACGGAGACGAAGGAAAGGGCAAGGTTACGCACCACCTGCTCAAGAGTGGACAATACACCCATTGTGTGCGATTCAACGGCGGAAATAACGCAGGCCACACGATCATCCATAATGGAAAAAAGTTCGTGACTCACTCCATCCCAGCAGGCGTGTTTTTCGGCGTTAAGTCGGTCATTGGCAATGGTTGTGTGATCGATCCAGCGAAACTAGAAGAAGAAATAAAATACCTTGAGTCTCACGGCATCAACGTGAGAGACAATCTAAAGATTGCTAAGAATGCTCACATCATCACCACGCTTCATAAGGCGCAGGATGGCAAAGATGAGCGAATCGGCACCACTAGAACAGGCAATGGGCCTGCCTACCGAGATAAATATGCTCGTGTTGGCGCCCGCGCTGCCGACATCCCAGAACTTTATCCTTTTCTGATTGACATCTACGAAGAACTCTCAGGTGATTCCACAATTTTGATGGAAGGCGCTCAGGGCTTCTGGCTAGACCCTGACTGGGGCGACTACCCCTACGTCACCTCCTCGCACACAGGGACGGCTGCTGCCATTCAGAACGGCATTAACCCACGCTCTATCCGCAATGTGTGGGGAATTATCAAGGCTTACGAGACCTATGTGGGTAAGAGACCGTTCCAGCCAGAGGAGAAAGTTTTTGAACGCATCCAGAAGGTCGGACAAGAATTTGGAGCCACCACAGGACGTGTCAGGCAGTGTAACTGGCTAAATTCAAGAGAGATCCGACAGGCAATCGATATGAACGGGGTGAACCGCCTTGTCGTGAACAAGATGGATGTCTTGCGAGAACTCGACGCCTGGGGCACCACAGAGGGCCGCATCCACGGCGAAGAGCACTTCCGCCGCCACATCGAGGACCAGTTTAGTCCGAGACTAGGCATCGAGAAGATTTATTTCTCTGACAATCCCCGCACAATCGGTGAAGAGAACCGCTTGACAGACGCCGCCTGACGGGCTATATTATTTATGTCGTTGGAGGACACATGAGCAAGAACTATGGCTATGCGTGCATCAATCATCAGTTGTCGAATCCACAGGATTTCGGTGGCAAAGTAAAGGACAGAATTACCACGAATAGGACGATGATCAAGAGAACATTTCAGGAGCGGGGCATCAAGTATGCCTCGTCCTTGGCCCTCCTGAACATCCTTGATCTACAAAAAATCCTTGAGTGGAATGTTCAGCACGGCATCAACTTCTTCCGTCTGTCCTCCAACGTCTTTCCTTGGGCGTCGGAGTATCAGCTACAAGATATGCCCGATTACGAGGCAATCTACGAAGCGTGCGAGCGCTCTGGCAACTACATTCGCCAGCACGGCATTCGTATCACTTCGCACCCTGGTCCGTTCAACAAACTCGCTTCCCCCAAGGAGCGTGTGTTTGAGAACACCAAGCGCGACTTGGAGATCCACGGTGAGTTCTTCGACATGCTGGGCTTGCCCCGAGATCACTATGCAAAAATCAACATTCACGTTGGTGCAGCTTACGATAACAAGCCCGTCGCACTAGATACATTTGTAAGAAACTTTGAGCGCCTACCAGCCTCAGTAACCTCTAGACTAACGGTGGAAAACGATGATCGCCAAAGCCTATACTCGACTCAAGAGCTTTACGACGGGGTGTTTAGTCGCACTGGTATTCCTATTGTTTTTGACTATCATCACCATGTTTTCTGTCAAGGAGACCTTACAGAAAAGCAGGCTCTGGAATTGGCTATCTCGACTTGGGGCGACATCAAGCCGGTAGTCCACTACTCCGAGTCTCGTGCAGAAGAGAAGAAGGACGCTAAGATTCGTCCCCACGCACACTCAGATTACGTCAACGGTCCCGTCGATGACTACGGCTACGACCTCGACGTTATGATTGAGGCGAAGGCTAAGGAGCTTGCCTTGTTCAAGCTCAAGAAAAACGACGCTGAGCGCTTGACAGCAGCAGCGTAAACCGTTAAATTTTGTTAAAATATGGAGAAAATATAATGAAGACATTTAGCGGCGCGGCACATCCTGTAGATCAAATTAAAAAAGGTATTCGTAAATCCTTCACTGCACAGAAAGATAACAAGTATTTTACTGAGTTGATCGATAACTCTATCGATGCTGGCGCAAGTTTAGTAAATATAAAGTATTTTGGTGATGAATTTATTCGTGTAAACAAAAAAGCACTACTCTGTTTTTATGACAATGGTACCATTGGTGCTCCTGATTATCGCACTGTTTTTCGCAACTACAAGGCAAGAAAAGACAGTAGCCAAAACATTGGAGTCAATGGTATTGGACTAAAGAACACAATTTATGGTATCGCTAATTTTGCTGTTGTTATATTAAAAAGAAAGGGAAAAATCGAGTGGATTGTAACGACAGATGTGAATGAGCTTTCAAAAATTTCAGATCCAGACAAAGCGATTTCAGAACAGTATACAGTTTATGATTCATGGGAATCTCTTTCAAGCTCAGACAACAAAAAAATCAGTAAAGTGTGCTCAACTCTTGAGAAAGAAGTAGGCGATTTCCTTGAGCAAGAAGATGGCTTTTTACTAGCCATGACAGATCTGATTCCTACGAATATCTGCCCTGAAGGGTGTCAGGATATTGAAAAGTGGGTATCTTCAATAATAAATGGAAAGCTCAGTAGAGGGAGTTCAAAAAGTATTTTGCCGCTTGGATCACGATACCCAATTGAGAAATACTCTGACTTAAAAATTTTCTTTAATTCTCAGCCATTGAAAAGAATAAAGCCAGAATTTATTTATTGGGATACAGATGGAGATAGCCAAGATGCTCTTAAGGACGGATATATTTCAGAACTAATTGAGTTGGAAATAGAAAGAGGGAT
>JGI24005J15628_10001454_pt1 | contig 12644 bp, 16 predicted proteins | sample LinPmetageLP40_FD_15628 | JGI IMG/M metagenome (IMG submission 15628)
ATTATTATTACCATCATTATCATCATCACCACCATCATTACCCATTAAATCTATTGTAGGACTACCATCATCATTACCATCATTATTATCACCACCATCACCACCATCATTACCCATTAAATCTATTGTAGGACTACCATCATCATTACCCATTAAATCTATTGTAGGACTATCGTCTCCCTCAACACCCATATTAATATCAATACCATCAGAATTATTTAAATCATATGTTTTGACTGGTATAATTTTACCATCTTCTAATATTCCTATTTTTTCGATACTAACAATATCATAAAGATTGTTGTCTTTGTCTTTAAAATATGTTTCATTACCTATTATAAATTCTTCCATATTACTATCAAGATTAGTTGTTGATTGAGAATTAGAAATAGCACCTGTTAAATTAAGGGGTTCTGTTCCATCTATATTTGATCCCCCATTTTGTATATCTAATTTTTTTATTTTGATTAAATCTATAGAAGTCATAAATATAAAATATTACTATATTTTATTTTAATAATAAAAACAATACAAGTTATTTAAAAATTGATTTAAAAATAAATTGTATTTAATAAATAACTTACCATGACTTATTTAGATTGTTTGAAAGATATTACTGATTTTGATACAACAAAAAAAATTTTAATAGATAAAGGATTAAATATTAAGGAATATGAATCATTATTTTTGGTAAAATATGATAAAACTAAATGTGATATGAATGATTCTGATATTAAAAAATGTAGGGGAATTGTGTTAGAAAAAGGTACAAACAACTTGATTTGTGTTCCTCCACCAAAGTCAGAGAATGTTGTTATATTCAACGATATTGATATCAATAACACTATTTTTGAAGAGTTTGTTGAAGGTACGATGATAAATATATTCAAATATAATGGCGAAATGTTTATGTCAACACGGAGTTGTTTGGGAGCATATTGCTCATTTTATACGAATAAAACATTTAATACATTGTTTAGTGAAATTATAGAATTATCTAACTTTGATGTTATAGATGATAATATGAATTTAACATTTATTCTTCAGCATCCTGAAAATACTATTGTAAAATCGTATACTAAACCTGATATTAAACTAGTATATGGTGTATCAATAATTGATAACAATGTAAAACATTATAAATTAGAAGAATTGAATGAAATATTAGAACATAAAGGGTTAGATTTTGGCATTCCAATAAGATATACTATTAAAGAAATATCAGAAGTATATAAAATCCTAGAAAAAATGACATATAATGAGCAAGGAATAATTCTTAAATCAGTTAATGATAACATGTACATGAGGGGGAAAATTAGGAATGAATATTATAACTATGTTAGACATTTGAAAGGAAATAACAATAATAAAAAATACATGTATTTAGAACTTAGATCATCAAATGGATTAGATGAGTATTTAAAATATTTTCAAGAAGATAGCGAATTATTTGAATCTTATAGGTTAGAACTATATGATACAACTACAAAATTGTTTAACTTTTATCAAAATTATTATGTTAGAAAAGATGATACTAATGAAAAAATAATTAAAAAATTTACAGATATTGATTATGAATATAGACCATTATGTATAGAATTACATCAAAACTATAAGATTACAAAACATATTACCAACAAAAAAAAGGTAATTGAATATATTAATAGTTTACCAATAGCAAAATTACTATTTGTTATGAATTATAAATTTAGACAAAATAAAAATAGTAGCAATGAATAATTAAGTTATATTTATAAATTTGTATTACTAGAAGACTTAGAATTTAATTGTTTAGATTTTTTTCCAGATACAACAAATTTCTTTTTTTTAGATTTAGGTTTTACATAAATAGTAAATTCTTTTTCAACATTACTAATTAATGATTCGCATAATTGTATTAATTTAGTTGTAGTATCATTAAATATACTTTTTAATTCTTCTTTACTTTCAACCTTTACTCTAAAAATAATTTTTTTTTCTAATGGATGTGGATTAATATATCCAACAAATATATTTTTTTCACTATTTAATAAATTAATATATGATTGTAAAACATGTCCTAGTGTATGTGTTTCATTATTTACAGTTACATCAAAGGCCTTCATAAGGGATGGTGAATTTTTAATTTCAATCGATGATTCATTATTTAGCAATGATTTATTGAATTCTACATTAAAATGATTTAGTTTGTACAATAATTGTTTTAATCCTTCAATTAGGATAATATGTGGTTTTAAAACACCTCTTGTTTCTATATTAAATTCAAATTGATTTGGATCACCATTATCATCAGTATAAAAATGTCGTTGTGATTCTTCTAACTTAAATTTATGTGTTAATATATCAGTCTCACCAGTATGTTCTTCTAAATATTTAGTTAAAGCGATATTCATTTTTTCAGTATCAATTTTATTGGTGAATAATACATTTGATACAGGGGAAAATTTTACATGTTCTGCACCTATTCCTTTAGTTGATTTTCCTTCAATATGTATATGTTCACCATTACTATCATTTCCAGGTTTTAAACGTGTAATAAGAATATGATCATTTGTGATTTCGTTTTTAGGGAAAAATAATTCAGTATTTTCTTTAACATTTGTAGTGAGATTCATGATTTCAAAATCGTCTGTTTTAACATTTATTATTTTTTGGGTTTCATTTGTGACATTAAGTGTAAATTTATAATTTGATGGATCATAATTTTCAATATCATTTGAATAAATTGGTATCATTCCAATTCTATGTAACAAAAATTCATTATGTAATGATGATGTATTTGACAAAACTTTTAAATCAGATGTTTGGTAATCATCAGTATTAAACCCTAATGTTGTAATATTTGTTATAATTAATCTTCTTAAAGCATTTACAAAACTCGTGTTACAATTTACAACATCAAATGTTAGAATTGATTTTTTTGATTTATTATAATTTAAGAAATTAGTATCCATTATTATTTAGTGATATTTAAAATTAATGTATTCAATTTTATTTAAGTCATTATTAAATGTATTTAACTCAATTAAAATTTAGTAAGTATAAAATGAAATAAAAAAAAAAATAAATTTAATATATGAAAAAAGATATTATTTTTTACAGTAATTATTGTACATATTCTAAAGAAATAATAAATCAAATATCAAAAACAACAATAAATGATAATATTATTTATGTTTCAGTAGATGACGAAAACATTCAATTACCAGAATTTGTTAAAGCAGTGCCAACAATTTATTTAGTAAATGATAAAAAAATAGTTGTTGATGATGAAATAGAAAATTGGATTAAAGATAAAACATCGAAACAAGTATCCGATGATTTACAACCTTATTTTGGCACATGTGGAGATAGTTTTGGGGCATCATGTTCTAATATAGATAATACTGAAATAAAACCTTTTACATCTGGATTCACATTTATCGGAGAGGAACAAAAAATAACAACATCAACTGAAAATAATTCTAAAAATAGTTCTTTAGATCAACTTCAATCCGAACGAAATAATGAATTTAAACCTATACAGAGACAATAATAGTATATGGAAAGTAAATATGAAAAGTAAATATAATAATGAATATTATTTAAAGTATATTGTATATAGGTTTGTAAACTATATATTTTTTGTTAAATTATTATAATGACTCAATCTTTTTTAACTGCATTTAATAATTTAGTTATTAAATTTAATGATGATTTAATAGAAACATTTCCAGAAGAAGGTGATTTCAAAGTTTATAAAAGAGCAATTGTATTATTGAACATGGCAAATGCTAAGAAAATTTGTAAATTATTTAAAAATTACATGATATTATACAGAGTAAAAATAGAGAACGAAGATGAAACCTTTTTTCTAAATACAAATTATATAGAAATAGTAGAAGATGCTGGAACAGAAGGTGTTGAAAGTATCATAATGAAATTAAAACATTATTGGAATACATTAAGTAGTGGAAATAAGACTAAGGTGTGGGGATATTTAAATTCATTAATAAAATTAAGTGATCTGATACACTAAATATGCGTAAGATAATGAATAAAAAATTGTAGTTAATATATAATGTCGCAAACAAATATAGAGTATTTTAATTCAACCTTGAAATTATTTTTGAATAATATTATCGAATTTTACCCAGAATATAAAGATACTGTAAATGAATATTATAGTGATTTATTAAAAAGTGAAAATAGTAATGATGACAAACATATAAAACGATTTATGAGAAAATTTTCAGAACATAAAGAAAAAATCTCTTTAAAAGATGAGTCCTTGTTTATTGAATCTATATGTTTTGTTAAGAATATAGATTTTAAGGAATTATGGACAATGGAAAAAACTGTAAAACCAATAAAAGATAAAGTATGGGATTATTTACAAACATTATTTGTAATTGGTGAAACTATAATAACAGATAGTAATAAAATAAAATCATTGGTTGAAAATCTCAAAAAAAAACGCAATAATGAAGATGTAACTGAAGATAGCGAAAATAAAGAGTTATTAGATATGATAGAAAATTTATCGAATAAAAATACTAATATAAATGAAGACATGCTTGAAAATGGATTAATTGGTAATTTAGCAAAAGAATTAGCGAGTGATATTAATTTGGATGATATGAATTTGAATTTAGATGAAAGTGGAGATTCAAATATAAGTGATATTTTTGGTAAATTAATGGGTGGAGATAATCCAATGAAATTTATGAATCTTATTCAAAATGTTGGAAAAAAAATTCAAACAAAATTAGATGATGGAGGTATAGATCAATCTAAATTATTAGATGAGGCTCAAAATATGATGGGAATGTTAGGTAATAATAATCCGTTATTTGATAATTTAATAAATAATGCTAAAAAGGAAATGAAACAAAATGGACCACCTAAAACAGATAGTAGTAATAATCCAACTAGAGATAGATTAAGAAAAAAACTAGCATCACGCAAGGGATCAAAATAAATTGAATAGTTATTTCATATAGTCTTATTACGTAGAAATAAATAAATTATATATATAGTTAGTAATAATATTACATCATATATAGTTGATAAATATTTTACTGCGTGAAACCATTTAGAAAAAAAGTTTGAAGTTAATGGTTTTGATATAAAATAATAGCAAGCCAAACTTGTTAATACTATTGTTGTTAAGCCAACAATTAATATTTTTATGTAATTATTTTTTGTTTCAGTTATTTTTATAATTAATGATGCTATTAGTAAATATCCTAATACAAATAAATAATCTAAAGGTACATTTTTTACGTAATTTTTAATATAATAAATATTCACGATATTTGGATTTCCTGTAATTAAATGNGGTAATTTTAATAAATATGTTATCAAAAATAGTCCAGTACAAAAAGCAATTGTATAACTAATGAGATTATTCAAAATATTAATCATATAATATACTTATATAAATTAATTATTGATAGTTTTACAGTATTTAATTTTAATATTTTTTAATTATATAGTATGAATAATAATATCTGGTTTTATAATACAAGTAAATTATTGAATAAAGATACCTTATTTGAAATTATTCCAAATTCTGATATGGATTATAGTGAAAAAATTAATTCTATTACCCGCTTTACCTTATATTTATCTATATTATTGTATTCAGTTAGTGGAAACTATTTATACTTTTATATTGTATTAGTAACAATATTGATAACATACTTAGTATATATATTTAATGGAAAAGAACAATTTGAAGATTCTGGATCCGTTGAAGTTGAAAATGAGTTATCTAATTCAGAATGTCCAAAACCGGTAGAATGTAAAAATCCAACTAAAAATAATCCATTAATGAATCCACTCATTGGAGATAGTAGTTATGAAAATAAAGCATGTGATATTAAAGATAATAAAGTTTTAGAATCGGTTGATAAAAAATTTTGTAATAAGTTATTTCAAAATACCTCAAATATATTTAATAATAGATTTGAACAAAGAGCATTTTATACCACACCAAATACAACTGTTCCAAATGATCAAAGTACATTTGCTAAATGGTTATATAATACACCAGTTATGTGTTCAGTTGGATCAAGTGGTGCTCATGCTGATTTACAAAATTCAAAATCATGTGCATATAATTCTAAAACATTAAATGAATTGTGAAAAAAAAAATATAATGAATTAGTATAATGAGCAAAATAGAACAATCTAATTGTGGTATTAATAACAATAATTATATTTTAGATAAAGGACAAAGACTTAATAGTAATATGTGTAGTAATAATATTGGAAATAATAGTAATATTAAAAATAATAAATTTTCTAAAAATTGTTCTAAATTTGGAGATAATAGTAATTTTGTATTAGATTCAAAGAATAAATTAAAAGATGATGTATGTAATGAAAAAGGAACGGATATACAAAATCTCAATATTAATGATTATATGTTAAGTAATTATTCATCATGTGAATGTAATTTAGATAATGTATTAAAAACATCATTAAACAATAGAGGTATAATTGTTAAGGATGGGTATGGTATTTCAGAATGTAATATTGAGTCTGACAGCAATTTAAGAGTTGGAGATTTTGAACGACATTATAAAAGTGATACACAATTGTTCCCACGACCATATTTAACAACTCCATCAATTACTAAAGGTAAATTTAACCCTAATTTAGAATCAAGATTACAATCATCATTGGTGTCACAAAGACATGGACAAATGCAAAATTTTAGTCAAGATAATATATATACTCCATTATTGCCTAATATAGTTAATGCTATTAAAGGATCTCAGCAAAATAATATGAGATTTAGTCAAAATACAACAAATATATTACAACAACAAGAATGGCGTAGAACTAATAAAGGATATATTGCACGCGCTATGGATGAAATTTATTTAAAAAATCAACAATAAATTTATTATTATTAAATTTAAAATCTCATATATTATATATATGAGTTCAAATAGATTGATGTATGATACGTGCGAAACAAAAACTAGATTGAATGAAAGTATTGGTTCTTTAGAATATTTATTAAACACTTCTAAATATGAAAATTGTAACAAATGTAGAATGGAATTAGGAGTCGTTGGTGGTACCGCGGTTAGTAATATTCAGGGTAATTTGGTTGATTTAGAAACAGATTTATTTGGTATAACACGAAAAGCATCATTATGTCCTGTAAAAAAATACAATTCTACATGTGCCACAAAAAATATGGCAACATGTAATACAAATAATATTATGTACAACAATGCTAATGGAACACAACAAGTCATAAACACACAAAAAAATCATTTACCAGCATGTAATATGATAAGATATAAAGAATATCCTACACCTCCTGCTGCAAATTATTTTAGATGTGGTAATTAATTTAATTTATATTTAATATTTTTCTATTATATTATTATGAAATATAGTAGAAAAAAAAAATCTTTGTATAAAAAACGTTCAAGTAAAAAGAAACATAGGTTAAAAAAAAAACGTCTAAAAACACAAAAGGGTGGTTTTTTTGGAACTATTGTTAATCTAGCGATGTTACCATTTACACATGTTGCTAAACCAGCAATTATAGCAGGTATAACAATGATTAAAAATAGAAATAATGCGAACAATAATGCTAATAATAATGTTGTTAATAATGCTAATAATAATGTTGTTAATAATGCTAATAATAATGTGAACAATAATTCTAATAATAATGAGGTTAATGCCAATAATAATTATGATAATACAAATAAAATTATTAATAATTACGAAATCAAAAAATATATTCATGAAAATAATTTGAACATACACACATTGAAAAAAATAATAAAATATGGCGATATATCTACATTAAAAAAAATAATAGAAGATTTACCAACATATAATAGTAAAGTTTAATTTAAAAACATAAAATATTAATATTATTATGGAAAGAATAGCATTAGTTGGAAACAAAGGAAGTGGTAAAGATACATTAGCAGATTATTTAGTAACACATAAAAATTACATTAAATACAATTTTGCCAATCCAGTTAAAGAAATATGTAAAATAATGTTTGGTTTATCATATGAACAATTATATGGTAATAAAAAGGATGTAATAGATACGAGATGGGATATAACACCTCGACATATATTTCAACAATTTGGTACTGAATTTGGACACTATAAATTTTATGATATTTTTCCAGAATTAGAATCTAAAATACCATCCAAAACATTATGGTTAAAAATATTTGAATCCTTTTTAGAAGATAATAAAGATAAAAATATTGTAGTGGCGGATGTTCGATTTCAACATGAAGTCGATTTTCTAAAAAAGCATTATTTTAATATTATAAAAATTAATCGTTTTACAGAGTCTATTGATTCACATAGTTCAGAAAATGATATTTCATTAATTACTAATATCGATTATACTATATATAATAATAGTTCTAAAAGGGATTTGTATAATAAATTTGATATATTTATTTATGTACCATTTTAAATTATTTATAATTATTATGAACAAACTTATAATTCTATCATTTTATTTATACTTATTATTTTTGTAAATAAATACAATACATTACAATCGTTTGAAAGTAGAAATAACTTATTCAAAAAAATATAGTTGATATACAACATATTGGAAAATTATCAAATAAAACAATATAGAACCCAATAAATAATATGAATAATAAACAAATAAATAGATTAGATATTAATAATATAAATAAAATTAATATAAATTATGATAAATCTGTTATGAATTATTTTGGTTATTTATAAAATAGAAATAAATAGAATTAAATTTATTATAATACATTTATGTTTAATTATTTTATTTTTATAAATAAATATCTTCTATAAATATATATATGAGTTTCAATAGACTTGATTACGATTCGTGCACATACAAACAAGAATTATCAGAATCTATAGCCCCAGGAGAATATCAACTTAGTACACCATGTATTTCTAATGAAGATTGTTTTTCACGTGATCCACAAATAATTATTCAACGTAGTGGAAATAGTGTTGCTAAAAATATTCCAATGATAGATGTGGATTCAGAATTAATAAATATTAATAGAAAATTAAGTAATTGTAGCAATGATAGTTTTATTCCAAAATTTAATAAAGATGGAGAAATAGATAATTCGATTGATTTAAAAGATTTTAAAAACTGTAACATGCGACCTACCGAAAATACACGATTAAGTAATCCTTCATGTAATTTAAGAGGTACTGGGTGGAATCGATGGGAATGGTTATGTAATGACCCACAGTCAAAAGTGGAATTGCCATTCGAAAATAATATATCAAATCGATTAGTGTTTAAAGATAATCATAGACCAATTGTACCAAATTTGGTAGATCAATCTAATATATTACCACCAAATGATAATACTCCAATTGATGTAAATATTGCGAAAGCACCCGCAGTTCCTTTAGGTGAACCAGGAACCCCATTAGCTTTTTCAAATGATGTCGCTAATTTATAATACTTAAGAATATAGTGTATAATAGTATTATGAATTATTATTTAACAGATACATTATTTATAAAAAATGGCGAAACTTATTATGATAATAAAAAAATAACAAAAAACAATTGGCATAATTATTTAAGTGATTATGGTTGGACTAAATTATGTCTTGGTTGGAAACGTAGATTGAAAGAAGATACTAGTAAAAATTCATGCTTTGGGCTATTAGAATGTGGTTCCGATGGAGATTGTTTATTTCATGTATTATGTGAGGCATTAAATAGTGAATATTTAGAAAAATTAAGATTACCTAAATATGATGTATCTAAATTAAGACAACTTGCTGCTAGTTCTATAAATAAAGAAAATTTCAAATTTATTATTGAATCCTATAAATTAGATTATGAAGAAAATGAATATAATTTTTTGGGAGAATGGGATCCAAATGAAATCAATACGATTGGTAAATTGAAAGATGTTATTATAAATAGTAATATATGGGGAGATCATATTTTACTACAATTATTACAAAAAAAATTAAAATTCAATATTATAATACTAAATTCAGAAAATAATAGTGATTCTAAAAATATTGATGATAGATTTACAGTACATCCAACAGCATCATTAGATTTAGATAATAATGAGAAAACGATAATTATTTACTATTTAAATCAATATCATTTTCAACTTATAGGTTATTTTAATGGAAAAATAATGAAAACACTTTTTAATAAAGATGAATTGCCAACTATAATTTTAGATATTTATAATAATGATTGTAGAAATTGATATTATTACAAAATATTACCATAATTGAATATTTCCTTCATTTGTTTCTATATAAATATCATAATATTTGTTGTATTTAGGAATACAACATTTTTCTCTTTTTAATAATTTTTTTATATAGTTGTATGATAATGTATTCAATTCTCTACCATTTGTTGATGGATAATGAGTTCCATCGCTTAACATTCCAATAAATGTATTATTGTATACTCCTGAATATGTAGTAATTATGTCATCATTCACCATTTTATTGTAAATAAATTCATAATATATTTCGTCTGTTTCAGTATCGGTATATATAAATAATAAGTAATGACGCCCCAAATCATCTATACCACGCATTAGTGAACTAGTAATATACGTATCAATATAATGATTCCTATAATAACAACATTGATTAAAACATGTATTATCTATACATTTTGAATTTTTAAATTTACATACTGGTAAATAAATCAAATTATAATAACCAATAATATCTACTAAATCTTGATTATAGCCACATAAAATATGATTATATATGTGATGTTTCATTAATTTATTATATGATAGTTGATTACTATTTGATAAATCATCCAATATAAGTTGCGTGTCTTCAATAAAAGGTTCAGTGTCCTTCAAAATAATAGTTAGAAATGATTGTCGCATTTGATATGAATTGAAAAGTTTGTTCCAACATTTATTTACTAAAAAATAATTTTGAAATTCTTTTATGTTACATGATTTATCGGGTAATAGATGTTCAAAAATTTTAAGTTGTAATTCATGTGGTAATGTTTCCATTATATTTAATTTAATATTTTATTAAATTTTTAACTCAATTTTATGTTATGTGTAATTTATACAAATTATAATAATTTCCTATATTATCAATACCATAGGCTGATAACCATCCTAATATAGTTCCAATAGTATCACCTATAATATTCAATAATGAATCTTTGTATGGTTTTCCACCTGGCCAAAATTTAAAATAATTATTTATTAGTTTAATTCCAAATGACGAATTTTCTGTAATTTCAAATATTGTATGTAATATTAACCATATAATTAATGGTATACCAAAAAAATAAGCTATAATACCAGTCGAAAAATGTAAATATGTAAATTGATCAACTATATTAATTCCCATAATATTATTCATTATTTTAATTTAAACACATTGTATGTATTATTCTCAATGAAAGGGTATACTATTGGAGCGTTAGAAATAATACTATATTTTATTGGTTCTATAACTATTAGAAAATCGTTTGTTCAACTTGAATCTATTAATAAGGCAACCTATTTTTGGGTAATGATGACCATATTAACTGGTGTATGGGAAATTTCATATATTTCAAATTATATGAAAGTTGCAGATATGTCATTAGAATTAATTCAAAATAATCAACATGTATGGACAAATAATTATGATATATCATATGTATTGCCATGGAAATTATCACACATATTTTACTCTGAATATGGAGCATGGGCAGATAGAGAATATATGAGTCATGGAGATGATTGGAGTAGGATTATTGAAGGTAGTCATTGTACTCAATGTGCGTTATTTTCATTTTTAGCAATTATGTTTAAACTATTTGGAAACCATAACAATTATTTGATAACATTAAGTGTGAGTATGGGGACCCAATTTATGAATAGTTTTTTGTATATGTTTGCGTATTTTATCCAAGAAAAAGAACCATCAAATGTAAATTACAACACTACTAGTTTTCCATCAAATAGATGGTTAACTGATAGAGCTTTTATGTGGGTCAATATATTTTGGCTGGTTATGCCATTTTATACTATATTATATTATATAGTTGAAAATTGGAAACAAAATAATATAAAAATAAATAAAAATAAATTATCTAAAAAAAGTTATTGGTCAGATAATTATAAAATAACACAAATGTAAATCTAATTAAAATTTTTTCTATAAAGTGATAGTTTAAAATAAAGCATTGAGTTCAAAACATAGAAAAGGAGTAAATCAAAGAGCTTTAATAACCGAAAAAAAAGAACAAATATAGTTTAAAGAGACACAAAAAAGTGCCAATCACCCTAGCAAAAATATGGAATATTATGGGCAGCGGGAGAGGAATTAAGGCAATTTATTAAGTTTGGACCTGAAAACAAAATCTTTACTTAGATTTTATTTAAATATCATATTATAATATGTTGGGTTTGCTGCTTCAAAACAAATTTTAATTTTCGATATTAAATCATTATTATTTAATGTTTCCTTCTGTTCTTGGTTGAGAAGTTCAAATACTGCATTTATACTGGTATTAAAGAGAGTGTTGTTCGAATTTATGGTACTAATTTCCCCACTATTTCCATCTTTTAAAACTGAAATAATAGTATCATATTGACCATTTTTTGTAAAAGTAAAAGTATCTATTATCGCGGATGCGGC
>JGI24005J15628_10001455_pt1 | contig 12633 bp, 11 predicted proteins | sample LinPmetageLP40_FD_15628 | JGI IMG/M metagenome (IMG submission 15628)
GCAAGTGGAAGGTGCGAAGATTATCAACATCGCGGGTTGATCTGTAGACTTTTTGGGTATGCGGCCAGTAGAGACAAGTATGGACAACTGCGATTAGCCACTTGTAAAATCATCAAAGATGGTCAAAATGAAAACTATGAAAACATCAAGACAGCTATTGGCAATGGCCTATCTGTTCCCATATTCTCCGATTACTATCAAAAGTTAGCCCAAATAGATTTTAGATTAGGAAACACAATTGTACCGATTAATGAAGCATTGAAAATGGCCATTGAAGAAGTACTTCAGTACTATGCCTATCGACCAATGCCAAATGGCTATAAAGGTGCAGCATAGATACTTTGATTAATTCCAGTGCATTATTATTTCTTTGCTGAAAAGGATTTGATAATATAAATAGGATCAATATGTTTAAGGTTGACATCATTGACATTGATAAGCTTACGTTTGGTTATCAATACTGCAATCCCATTCTAAGCAAATCTGAATATACACCTCTTGCCGTTACTTTCGCTCCAGCCCCTGCACCTTGTATAACAATGGGCTGCTCTCCATAGCTCTCGGTATAGATTTCGAAGATTGAATCTGCGTTTTTGATATTGCCCAATGGAGTTGTTGTACTTGTCTTCACCAATGCTGCTTTCAAAGTTTGGTTCGTCACATCAAGATCACCCACATAACGCAAGACTTCACCAGTATCCAATGTAGATTTGATCTCCTCAAAATGATCATCAAGCAATGCTCTCCCAGCTATAAAATCTTCATATCGATCAATCGACTGCAGACTCTTTGGCACGAGGTTTTCAATGACCACATCTTCAAATTCTACCGTTAAACCAATTTCTCTGGCAAGTATGATGAGTTTCCTGCCTACATCCATTCCGCTCAAGTCTTCTCGCGGGTCAGGCTCTGTGAAGCCCTTGGCCTTCGCCTCCAACAACACCTTGGAAAAGGAGTCATTTTCGACTGAGTAATTATTGAATGTATAACTTAAGGAGCCACTAAATACCCCTTTGATTCTTGTAATACTATCAGATGACTGATGCAGNTGNTTGAGTGTNTCAATAATCTGCAAACCAGCACCTACATTGGTTTCATAATAGAATTGTCGAGACTTTCTTTTCAACANCTGTCTGATATTCCTATAAAAATCGTACGANATAGAATTCGCNTTTTTATTGGAAGCCACCATATCAAAACCNCCTNTNATNATGTCCGGATATCTTTCTGTAAGATCNANNGAAGANGTATTNTCAGCNATNACGATATTTTCTAAAACGGAGTCACTCAGCTGATTCAGAATGGTGTCGAAGTTGCTTTTCAATGGGCTTGAACTCAGTCGAGATCGCCAATCACGTCCTAGTCCCTCTTCATCAATCAAAAAGCGCTGTGTATCAGCAACGCCTATGATGTTGATCTTCAAATTGCGCTTACTGACGATCTCTTCACTAGTGGCTATGATCTGATCCAAAAGTTCACCTCCTACGATTCCTTTGCCGAAGGCAAATAAGTTAAGCGTCTTGACAGCACCAAACACCTGATTATGTACCACATTCACCGCCTTTTTAAGATCATTATTATCAATCACCAATGAGATATGCTCACCGCTGATACTGTTGCTGATCAGGTCCATCCAAATCTTATTTCTGCGAAGACCCTTGATGGCTTTTTCAAGAGAGTAGTTGTGTCTGCCAACTATTGCTATGATTGCCTTATTGTGATTGACTTGAATATTCGAAATTTCCTGATGCGCAAGTTCTCGGTTGAATTCTTTGTTAAGAAGGGATTCAGCGATTAAGGCATCCTCTTTATTAACCACAAACCCAATCCCCCTTTCAGAAGATGCCTGAGAAATCAACCTTACACTGATATCCCTTTGGCTAAGTGCCGTAAATATACGCGCATCGATACCCACCTTCCCCAACAATCCACGACCTTCAATGCTGATAAGGGAGACATCTTCGACAACCGATACTGCTTTGATTACCTTTTGTGAGCCTTCCTTATCGATCAATGTGCCGTGATCACTTGGAGAAAAACTACTATTGATGCGCAACGGAATGTTGTGCTCAATCAAAGGCAATATTGTCTTGCTATGTAGTATGGTGGTACCAAAGTTTGCCAATTCATTTGCTTCGCGATAGCTCATGTGATCAATTCTAATTGCATTTTTTACATATTTAGGACTTGCGCTATAGATACCATCTACATTAGTCCAGTTCTGCACTTCTTTCGCATTAATGAAGCTTGCCAACAATGTAGCAGAATAGTTGCTTCCATTTCTCCCTAAGGTCATCGTGTCACCGTGCTCATCAGTCGCAATAAATCCTGTGACAATCGGAATTTGCGTTGGGAGTATTCCACTGAAATATTCCATGGTATGCAGTTTTGATTTAGCCTGATTTACTTCCACTTCGTTTTCCAATTTCTCTGCAAAAAGAAGGGTGCGATTGTCCACAAAATGTGCATCTAGTCCTTCTTTTCTCAAAATAGCTGCAATCGTCTTGGCACTTATCAATTCACCAACTGCCAGCATTCGATCCCTCACTTTGTTATTGTCAATGCGTAAAACTGTCAAGGCACTCAATACTTCTTCGAGTTCTTTGCGCTCCGAACTTAGGTCAACCCCAGATTGAATCTCGTTTTGAAAATTAAAAAAGTCATCCAATTTCGATTGGTAGTCCACTCCACTGATAGCACGATCTAAAAGTGATAGCAGCTCATCGGTATTTTCACCCCTGGCAGATACAACAACGGCAATAGCATTTTCAGCTGCTTCCTTTTTGATGATATTAATGGAGTTCTGAAGTGTTCCATTCGACAATGACTTGCCTCCAAACTTCATGACCACGCGTGCTATCTTGTTATTCTCATTCATGTTATTGGTGTAAAACTCAGCGATCTTCTTTGCTATTTGAGCTGTTTCTATTAAAAATCCATCATGACCATAGTCAGACGTTATCTCTTGGTAATGGGCATTCGGTATATGATCCGCCATATACTGCTGAAACCTAACCGGAATCAACACATCGGTATCGATCCCTATCACCAACGTGGGGATTTGAATCTTGCGAAGGGTCATCGCTTCACCACCTCTATCTCTACCCAGATTATGCGTGTCCAGACATTTACTTAAGTAGTAATAACACAAAGCGTCAAATCGACTTACAAATTTATCGCCTTGATACTGCATGTAAGACGAGGCTTTGAAGTGATCTGTTTTTTCTGTTGTATCTGTTTGTTTTGCGATATAGGCTTGCGGTGTTCTATAGGTAAGCATGGCTACCGACCTGGCTGCTTTCATTCCTGCTTCACCGCCATTTGGTGTGCCAAAAGTGACATCAGCTTGCAAAGTGAGTCGTTGGGTCTCATGAACGGCAATTCCCCAAGCGGATTCGCGCGAACATGATGCTATCAATACGAGGTGATCTATCTTTCCTTTATATGAAGACCCAAATTCCAATGCTTGATTCCCTCCGAATGATCCTCCGATGGCAGTATGTATGCGATGGATCTTCAAGTGCTCCGCCAAAAGCAAATGAGCAGAGACAACGTCTCTTGCTGAAAAATGAGGAAAGGACAGATCTTGCGGTCGAGTACTTCCGTAGGGAGAACCCAAAATATTGGCGCAAATGATGAAATATTTATCAGGAGAATAAAGACATCCTTCTCCGAATAGTCCAGACCACCAGTCTAGCACATCCGAATTGGCGGTAAGTGCATGAAATACCCAGATCACATTGTCCCTCTGTGCGCTAAGTGTTCCAAAAGTATGATATGCGACTTCGAGTTTGTCAACATGCTTTCCAGACTCCAGTGCAAATGGTTCGTTTACGGTATATTTATTTAATCCCATGATCATTTTGACTTATGAAGTGCTTGATCTATATCTTTGATGATATCATCTACATGCTCCAGCCCTACTGAAAAACGAATAAATCCAGGAGTAATATCTACTGATAGCTGTTCTTCTTTGCTCATTTTGGAATGCGTGGTAGAAGACGGATGAGTTGCAATGCTTCGTACATCGCCCAAATTAGCAGTCAATGAATGTAGCGTAAGTGCATTTAGAAAAGCCGCACCTCTTTCTGCCCCACCCTTAATTTCGCAACCTACTAATCCTCCGCCTTGGGACATTTGTTTTTTAGCGAGGTCATATTGCCCGTAATCTGTTCTATGGGGATAGATGACTTTATCTATTGCTGGATGCTCTGCAAGGAAAGAAGCAATTGCCGTTGCGTTGCTACAGTGTCTATCCATGCGAAGTGCAAGCGTTTCAATGCTCTTGGACAAAACCCATGCATTGAAGGGCGAGAGACTCGCTCCCATTCTACGAATGAAGTCATAACATTTTTTAACAGGGTCTTCTTTGCCCAAGATCGCCCCGCCAAGTACGCGCCCCTGTCCATCAATGTATTTGGTCGCAGAATGAATCACCAAATCGGCCTGATATTTAATTGGTTGCTGTAAATAAGGTGTTGCAAAACAATTATCAACTGAAAAAATAAGCCCTTTCTCTTGGCATAGTTTGCCTAAAAATTCCAAATCAGCCGTCTTCAATGTGGGATTTGAAGGTGTTTCAACAAATATCATTTTTGTATTTGATCGAACAGCTTCTTCCCATTGTTCATTTTGATCGACATCTACATAGGTATACTCAATGCCCATGTCTGGAAGAATGGACGAAACAATATGTCGAGAATTTCCGAAGATGGCACTGGAAGCTACAATATGATCGCCTGTCTTGAGAAGTGCCACCATTGAAACATACACGGCAGCCATTCCAGATGCTGTAGCCACTCCAGCCTCGCACTGTTCAAGCAGGCGCAATTTCTCTACGAATTCATCTGTATTTGGGTTAGAAAATCGCGAGTATAAATTGCCTTCCAATTCTCCACTGAAGAGTCCTGCTCCTTCCTCTGCCGAGTCAAAGGTAAAGCTAGAAGTGAGGTACAAAGGGGAAGAATGCTCCTTTTGAGTTGTTTTCTCCATTTGTGTCCGGATTGCGATTGTTTCAAAATGTCTCTTTTCCATAATAATGTTAAGTCAATATCAAGAATGGTAGAAAAGAGAAAAGCCCCTTTCAACATGTTATAGTCAAAAGAGGCTTTTTGTATATCTTCTGACTTATCTTTCCCGCCTATGGCGGGTAGGAATTAGCACCTTCTTGCTTTCACAAGGGTTGCTAAGGTTTCACAGGGCCGAACCCTCCACCTTTCTTGATAAGTAATGTTTAAGAACTATGCTTTTAGTAATAAAGCAATACAAATGTATTAAAGTTTACATTGCAAACAAATCAGCAAGATGCAAAATTCGCTATTCTGAGATTCGCATTGTCCAAACTGGTAAGTTGGTATGATTGACAACATCCTCAGCCATGCTCCCACTGAGAATGTGATTTAATCCTGTTCGACCATGGGTAATCATCCCGATCATATCGGACTTCATGTCCTCCGCAAAATTCATCAGCCCTTCTTCTTCACTAAAGTCATTATAGACATGTAATGCTGATTTTAAGAACATTTCTTGTTTCACCAGCCCATCCATTTGTTTTATGGTCAATGCATCTCTTTGAAAATTATTGGGTGTATTGATCCTGACAAAATCGATGCTCGCTCCTAAGAGATGTTGCATTTGCTTGAGTGAAGCCATCGCTTGCTCATTGAATTGGCCAAAGTCGCTGGCAAAAGCGATTGTTTTTATATCCTCTAGTTTCACAGATGACTTGAGCGTAATAACTGGACAACTAGCTTTCCTTACGACCTTTTCAGCATTGGATCCGGCCAAGAATTCTTGAATCCCTGAAGTGCCATTTGTCCCCATCACTACCAAATCAATGCTGAATTCCTTAATCTTATCCAGGATCATGTCTGAAGGATGGCCTATCTCAACCAATTGTGTTATTTTATCCGCAGATACTGAAATATTGGCGAGAGCCTCCGCCATTTTTGCTCTCCCCCTGGTGAGCAGTGTATCCAAGAGATCATCATCAAATGCTTGAAAAACAGAAGCCCCCGTAGGATCAATCCCCCCTCCAAATGGATGCCCTACAGTATGCAAGAGCAATAATTTAGCCTCATTCTTTAATGCTATATCACAGGCCAATTCAAGTGCATAAGTTGCGCATTCCGAGAAATCAGTAGGTACAAGTATCCTTTTCATATGCTTATTATTATGAGACTAATCTAGGCTATAATTTACACATTGATCATGACAAAAGTCATATAATGATCTGATAATGCTTATTCAATAAGTAGTGTTTACTGGAATCTAAAACAATTCTATCTGTTCAGGAAGCAAGCGAAATGTTTTCCTATGGTATGGCGTGATGCCATACTCTCTTATTGCTAAACGGTGAGATTTTGTAGGATATCCTGCATTTTGTTCCCAGCCGTATTCGGGGTATTTGAGCGCCAGTTCCTCCATCAAATCATCTCGAAAAGTCTTAGCCAATATCGATGCGGCAGCAATAGAAAGGTATTTACCATCGCCTTTGATGATACAGTCGTGAGAGATGTTCTTGTACTGGTGGAAACGGTTGCCATCGATTATTAAATGTTCAGGGGATGGGTCAAGCTGATCAACCGCACGATGCATAGCGTAAAAAGAGGCGTTAAGAATATTCACTTGATCTATCTCTTCATTGCTATACTGCCCCACTGCCCAAGAGATTGCCTCATTTTTNATTTCCTCTCTCAAAATTAGNCGGTTTTTCTTACTGATTACTTTGGAGTCATTGAGTAGGTGATGTTGGTAATCTTGTGGCAGAATCACCGCAACTGCAACTACTGGCCCAGCCAAACACCCTCGCCCGGCTTCGTCACAACCCGCTTCTATTGCATCCTTTTGAAAGTATGGTAATAACATTTTTCAAAAATAGCTTTTTATAGACAAGCTGTATAAAATGCTCAATAATTATTACCTTAATGACATAACAAATTTACTTGCTATGAAAATCGCCAAATTGGTCTCTGTAATATTTCTTATAGTGATTCTTAATTCTCACAATACCTTCGCCCAGTATAAAACTCATGAAGGAATACTCGGCAATATAGAGTTGTCCGTAAAAGCTCTTGAGCTTAACGGAAAAGACTTAAGCCACAAACTCAAAATAATAAAAGTTCGAGATAAAATCTGGATAGAGTACGATCATGAAGGTAAAGAAATAGGTAAGGCCAAGATAGTACACAATAAGCATAATGAAATAAAAGTGATCTGGATATCAACATCTAATGGTGCGAGGGTAGATGGTTTCACCATCTACAAAATAGTAAAAGGACAATCCTTATATACCTTCCATATTTATTTTGATGATGAAGAGCAAGGTCACTTTAATGCAGTTGCCGAATAATCAGAATTCGAGTATTCTGGAAAACTCTGTGCCATGAGACTTTAGATAAATTCTCCCAGTATATGAAGTAGTGCTATCTTGCCTGAGCCAGAGTCACCCACCAAGACACATTGATTCCCATCTTTTAGTTCACAATCCGGAAAGGTCAATGACAGCCCATCGTTATACTTCTTGGTAACACCTTGCGTCAATAACATATCGCAATATGTACAATATCTAGTTGATGACCAACCAAGCATTTTTTCGAAGGTTAATTTTCCGTATCAATGGAGAAAATTGAATTGTATGTCAATAAATAAATCGACTTGATTAACTTTGCTCCCATGACAGAAGCGATCAAAGAAACTAGTTTTAATTTTGAAGGTCAGACCGATTTTTATCGAGGAAAAGTACGCGATGTTTACTTTTTCGGTGACAGGATTGCGATGATAGCTTCAGATAGAATTTCTGCTTTTGATGTCGTACTTCCCAGAGCTATTCCTTTCAAAGGTCAGGTACTCAATCAAGTGGCTGCTATAAATCTAAATGCCACCAAAGACATTGTGCCTAATTGGTTGATTGACACCCCTGAACCCAATGTTTCTGTTGGTATCAAGTGTGATGCATTCCCTGTAGAGATGGTGATTCGTGGCTATCTGGCAGGTCATGCATGGAGAACATACAGTGCTGGCAAACGAGAGTTATGTGGCGTTGCTCTTCCTGATGGACTCAAAGAAAATGACAGATTGCCTTCCCCCATTATCACGCCAACCACTAAGGCACATGAAGGACATGATGAAGATATTACCAGAGAGGAAATCATCAGCCAAGGTCTTGTTTCTGAGGCGGATTATTCAGCACTTGAGAGATATACCTATGACCTGTTTCAAAGAGGAACTGAATTGGCAGCTAAACAAGACTTGATATTGGTTGATACTAAATATGAATTTGGGAAGTATGGCAATCAAATTTATTTGATAGATGAAATCCACACGCCAGATTCTTCCAGGTATTTCTACGCAGACGGATATCAGCAGCGGCAAGACGAAAATATTGCACAAAAACAATTGTCAAAAGAATTCGTCAGACAATGGCTTATCAGCAATGGATTTCAAGGTCTTGAAGGGCAGTCAATTCCTAAAATGACCGATGAAGTTGTAAAAAGCATTTCGGATCGATACATTGAACTTTTCGAAAAAGTAACGGGAGAAAAGTTTATTCAAAATTCAGCCGTGTCTGACAAAAAAACCATCGAACAAAACATCCTTCGTTCCGTTAATGGACAATGATTAATTAAACTATATTTTGTAAATTAGAAATCAGTTAGAATATACACACCTATGAAATACACAATAGACAAACAAGAAAAATACGCTACAGTCACCTTGCACGAAGAAAAATTAGATTCTAGTGTTGCTCCTAGTTTGAAATCAGAGCTACTAACACTTCATGCTGAAGGGATTAAAAACATCATTTTAGATCTCAAAGAAGTAAAATATACTGATTCTTCGGGTTTAAGCTCGCTATTGGTAGGTAATAGAATAGTGCAGGAAGAGGGAGGTATTTTTGTACTTTCCAGTCTTTCTGACCACACTGCCAAACTCATCAAAATCTCTCAACTTGACAGTGTACTCAATATTGTCCCGACAGTGGAAGAAGCAGTAGATGCTGTTTTCATGAATGCGTTGGAAAATGATCTCAAAAAAGAAGGAGACAAATAGACTGGTCTTTAGAATTTGACATTCAAATTAACAATACTGGGCACCAGTGCTTCCTTACCCGCATACGGAAGGAATCAAAGTGCCCAGCTGTTAGAGATTGGCAAACAAACCTTCCTGATTGATTGTGGAGAAGGTACGCAACTCCAACTCAATCAATATAAAATAAAAGCCCATAAGATTGATCATATCGTGATCAGCCATCTTCATGGTGATCACTATCTGGGACTGGTTGGATTGCTTTGCTCGATGCATCTTCAGGGAAGGAAGAAAAAATTGTTCTTGTATGGTTCTACTGGATTGGAAGAAATCATCACTACCCAACTCAGGTATTCACGTACCCACCTCAAATATCACATCACATTTCATAGACTCGACTGTGATCAATCCAACGTGATATACGAAAATGAAACGCTCTCTTTAGTGGCATTCCCGCTCGAACATAGAATTCCATGTTGTGGCTTTATTTGGCGAGAAAAATCGAAGCCAAAGAGGATCAATAAAACAACATTGCCAGAGAATCTCTCTTTGGTCAATATCGTTAAATTAAAAAGGGGAGAAGACATCATGGATGACGCTGGAGAGCTTATTCATAAAAATGAAAGCTTAACACTTCCGGCAAAAAAGTCACGCAGCTATGCCTACTGTTCCGATACGAAGTGTGATGAGTCTATTACGCAATATATCGAAGGGGTGGATTTACTCTATCACGAATCTACATTCCTTGAAGACATGGCAGACCGCGCAGCAATAACGTACCACAGCACAGCCAAACAAGCCGCTCAAGTGGCAAAAATGGCAAATGTCAATCAGTTACTTTTGGGGCACTTTTCTGCTAGATATAAGGATATCTCACCCTTCCTTGCTGAAGCGACACCAATTTTTGAGGCTACCAGTTTGGCGATAGAAGGAGATGTGATCGAACTAAATGAATAGCATGTTAGCGCAAAAGTCCTCAAAGAAAACGAATCTATTCATTGTGTTATCAGGCATATTCTTGGCGAATGCCATCCTGGCAGAAATGATCGGAGTGAAAATATTTTCTCTTGAACAAACATTCGGTTTTAACCCAGCGCAGATTCCCCTATTGAATGATTTTGTATTGGACTTCAACCTAACCGCAGGTGTCATCATATGGCCAGTAGTATTTGTCACTACAGATATTATCAATGAGTACTTTGGAAAGGAAGGAGTGAAAAAAGTCAGCTACCTCACTGTATCACTTATCTCCTATGTGTTTTTAGTTATATGGATTGTCACTTATCTCTCACCGGCAGATTTTTGGCTTGACATCAATAGTACTGACAACACAGGAGCTGCTTTTGACGTCAATTTTGCCTTCAATAAAATATTTAGGCAAGGTGCTGGAATCATCATCGGGTCATTGTTCGCATTTTTAGTCGGACAACTACTAGACGTATATGTATTTCACAAACTTCGTAAAATAACTGGAAGCAAGATGATCTGGGCAAGAGCAACAGGTTCTACGCTAGTCTCTCAATTGGTGGACAGTTTTGTCGTCTTATTTATTGCCTTTTATATTCTAGCTCCATCCAATGCCAGATGGAGTGTGGAACAGGTCGTTTCTGTTGGCATTATCAATTACATATACAAATTTGGTGTTGCTATACTCATTACTCCTTTGCTCTATTTGGCACATTATGTTATAGATAAGTATTTGGGGAAAGAACTAGCCCATCAGACTGTGGAGGACGCTGCGAATAAAAGTAAGGGATTCTTTTAAGGAGCTATCATTCCATCCACCATTTCCAGTTTTCTATCCGCCATCATTGCCAGTTCTTGATTGTGCGTGACGATTACAAAGGTTTGATTGAACTCATCGCGCAGCTTAAAGAATAACTGATGGAGGTCTTCAGCGTTCTTTGAATCTAGATTGCCACTAGGCTCATCAGCAAAAACAATGGAGGGTTGATTGATGAGTGCCCTGGCAACCGCAACGCGTTGTTGTTCGCCACCAGACAGTTCGGATGGTTTGTGATTTTTTCTTTCAGACAGTCCTAAAACTTCCAAAACCTCTTCTCCCCTTTTGATCACATCTTTGGCATTTCCCTTCGCTATGTACCCAGGAATACAAACGTTCTCTAAGGCCGTAAACTCTGGAAGCAAGTTGTGGAATTGAAAAATAAATCCGATTTCTTGATTTCTGAAATTTGCCAACTTATTGGCACTGTATTGGTGAATATTTTTGCCAAGCACATTTAATGCACCTTTATCAGGGGTATCGAGTGCACCCATAATATGCAATAAAGTGCTTTTTCCAGCACCAGATGCTCCTACAACAGAAACGATCTCATTCTTTTCTACTGACAAGTTTACTCCTTTCAATACCGGTAATGTATTGTATGATTTGTATATTTCTCTTGCTTCAAGTATGACCATATGTGTATTGGGAAATCAAACATAACAAATTGATTTCATTTCCTATCAAATCAAATTGCTTTTAGGTTTTATTCCTTGAATTATCAAATCAAAACCAGTAGCTTCGTGAAAATTTTAGCTGATGAACATACACGAATATCAATCAAAAGAAATACTTAAATCTTACGGAGTCAAGATTCAAGAAGGGATCGTTGTTGACAACCCAGAGAAAGCAGTAAGTGCAGCCAAAGAGCTCAACAAAGAAACGGGCACAGAGTGGTTTGTAGTGAAAGCGCAAATTCATGCCGGAGGAAGAGGCAAAGGAACTGTTAATGAAACAGGATCACATGGCGTAGTGCTAGCGAAAAGCCTTGCTGAAGTGCCTGAAAAAGTAAAAGGCATTTTGGGTGGGACTCTTGTCACTCACCAGACTGGCGAAGAAGGTAAAAAAGTGAATAAAGTCTTGATAGCTCAAGATGTCTATTATCCAGGTGAATCAGAGCCTAAAGAATATTATTTGGGAATTTTGCTGGATCGCGCTAAAGGAAGAAATGTCATCATGGCTTCAACAGAAGGTGGGATGGACATCGAAGAAGTGTCAGAAAATTCGCCTGAAAAAATCACCAAAGAATGGATTGATCCAGCAGTTGGTCTTCAGGGTTTTCAAGCTAGGAAAATTGCATTTTCACTTGGCCTAGAAGGAAATGCTTTCAAGGAAATGGTGAAATTCATCTACTCACTTTACACTGCATATGAAGGGACTGACTCAACAATGTTTGAAATTAACCCTGTATTAAAGACTTCTGACAATAAAATAATAGCTGTTGATGCTAAAGTAGATATTGATGAAAATGCTTTATACCGTCACAAAGATCTCGCTGAATTAAGAGATCTTTCTGAAGAAGATCCGTTAGAAGTTGAGGCCGGAAAATCTGGACTTAACTATGTGAAGCTTGACGGAAATGTAGGATGTATGGTCAACGGTGCTGGACTGGCTATGGCTACTATGGACATCATAAAAATATCTGGGGGTGAACCTGCTAACTTCTTAGATGTTGGAGGTGGAGCGAACGCTGAAACTGTAGAAGCAGGTTTCAGGATTATCCTCCAAGACCCAAATGTGAAGGCTATACTGATCAATATATTCGGTGGTATTGTACGCTGTGATCGCGTAGCAAATGGTGTAGTTGAGGCTTACAAAAAAAT
>JGI24005J15628_10001459_pt1 | contig 12614 bp, 6 predicted proteins | sample LinPmetageLP40_FD_15628 | JGI IMG/M metagenome (IMG submission 15628)
TGTCGTTGGGTACCACCAGCCTTTAGGTATCTGGACTACCATTCTACAGTTAGGTGACATCATCCTCTGGCCCAGTAGACAGATCTCAAACTGCTTCATTCTTTGTAGGTCCTTAGCCCATTCTGCACTGACTGTAAATATTATTCTCATACCTTAAATACTGTTTGGTAGAAACCCTGTTTAAAGTTACCCATTGCTCTATCTGTATAATGACAGATATAGACTCTTCTTGGCTTGTCTGTTTTATTTATTTCTGATTTATGAATTGTATTCCCCTCTATCATTACTATATCTCCTGCCTTTGGTAGAAGTTTATGCCATTGTTTATTTTCCCATACTTGGAGCGCGCCGTTTTCTTCAGTAAAATCATCTAATACCAGTGTAAAGTTCTGAGTCACTAAATCTGGCTCATTTGGTAATGGTCCGAATTGATTATCTCGATGTGGTTGAAAGTCAAATTGTTCATTAGGTGATTTCACTACTATCTGGTCATTAAATAGATATGGCTTAGGAATAAATTGCACAACTAGGTTATACATCCATTGACTGGTATACACTTCAAATAGTTTTTGGTTTTGTTGTTCAGTTGCAAGTGGTAATTGACTAGCCATGTCAAGTCCTTGCCAATAGATACCAGAACCATTAGCTTTTGACTTACCTTGATATGATTCACATAACTCTTTTGTAAATAAGGTCCACTCTTGTAAATAAGTAAGAGTTTCTTGAGGTATGGCTTGCTCAAAGATCTTATACATTACTTAGTTTTAATAATTTTCATCCAACTACTATCCTGAAACACTTTATCAGGAGTACCTACCGTCTCATTAACTGCTTTCATCACTCCTGGCCATGACGTATGATAATCATGACCTGATAAAATACCTCTATTTCTTATTTTTGGTAAATACAGCTCAATATCTCTCTTTACTGCTTCATAACTATGGTCTCCATCTATATAGACTAGGTTTATACTACTATCAAAGAATTTATCTACAACTTCATAACTAAATGCCTCGTGTAATTTAATTATATCTTTAAAATGTCTAGTATTTAAGTCCCACTCTTGTCTTACCTCTTCCCAAGTCCATTTAAAATCTGTATTAAATTCTTCTTCTCCTTTAAAAGGTTCTATTACATGAATTTTATTAAATAGATGAGTTGACGCGAGCATTTGAAGACCCTCGCCCATGTGACTTCCAATTTCTATTGCAGTAAAAGGTGGAGTTTGCTTTTGATATTGACAAAACCACTTATCTAAAAAGTTACAAAAATCTGCTAAGCCTAAAAATTGCTGATTAGCTTGACTATGTGTCATCCAAGTTCTGCTAGCTCGATTTCTTAAAGTTGGTCTCATTTTTATTAAAAAAGTGCTCTCTTAAAATACTAGTTCTAAGCTAGTCTACTTCTAGGTTAATTGTCATTATTATTTAGCCAGGTTATTAGCCCTGTGGTCATCTATATGCCTCTGGTAGGCTATAAATTACCAACCTTTGAACAATCTGTCATTATCTACCCAACTAAAAAGTCTAGTCTCTTCTACGTCATGTAAGACGATGGTTTTATCGTTGATCTGCCAGTTGTAAAAATACTCATAACCGAAGATTGCACAGTCCGAATCCATCTTTTCTATTATCCTATCATTAAAAGTTTTACAGCCATGAGCCCAAGTTATTCGAGTGTAGACATCTAGACATTCTTGTATTATTCTAGAATTTGGAGTCGATCCATATACAGTACAATCTATAAGAGTATTATTATTTTGAGATGGTTTCATCCCAGCAAAAAAGGTAATTTGAGGACTTAGATTATCTACAATAATATCAAATGGTCTAATCGGCTTAGCATCTAAGTCACAGTAAATACCTCCAAAATCTCTTAAGAGTAGCAGTCTAACTCGGTCTGCCATAAATGCCCATTTGTAAAGATCTGGATCTTTGACATAATTTTGTAAAAAAGGGTCATCTTTATATAGGTCATTAAATATTTTATCATGAGTCCATAGATTATACTCCCAGTCTGGGTGCATTTCTTGCATATCTCTACCAAAAGCAGCACAATGTTCAGGAATTTCTTGATGTCCTATCCAAATTTGGTGTATTTTCTTAGGAATAGCGCAGTTTTCTTGCTCCATATTATATTCTAATTGAGTTTATACTTCTTACAGTGTATTTATACGCCTCAATCTAGAATTGTTTATGGAGATGGAGATAGACCTCCTCTAGGACCGCCAAATCCACCAGATGTCGTAGTTGTAGTTGTTGTCGTAGTTGTTGTATTAACAATAGTAATATCAATTACATCTATCACGCCTGTGCAATTTCCAGCATCGTATTGAACTGTAACTCTATAATCACCTGCTAGTAAATTAGTAGCTCTTTTAAATGTTGTAGTGTCCGTAGACCATCCATTACTGAAAACTGAATAACCAAATCCATAATCAACCGTAATATCAGCAGTAGAAATTATTGAACCACATGCGTTTGTCCACGTAATGTCAAAATATCCAGTACCGCCAGAATTCAAGTCTGGCCCAAAGGATACTAGTGGTGGAGTACCACCGGTATAATCGTTACAATCACATGCAGATGCTGTTGTCGTTGGAGCAAATCTAGTCGAGTTAAATTCAAAACCCCAAGTACCACCGCCAGCAGGCATCGTAAATGTACCTAAAGTTCTAGAATCTGATCCAGAAGTAGGCTGTTGATGCACCAATGTACCGTTAAATGGATCTTGAGATGGATAATTTGTTCCAGTTCTTGTCAAGGATGTAACTGAAGCTGGAGTAAATGTTTGGCTATTACCACTATTTGTTGTTCTCCAATAATTACTTATAGAATGAGTACTTCCAGGACTTCCAGAAACTTGAAGGGTTGTGTTATCCCAATCACCTTCAGTTTCAGCTTGACCTCCTGATGTTTCAGTAAAGTTAAAATTAGCATAAGCTATAATTATAGTGGATGTTCCACCTATTGTTATTGTAGTTGAACCACCTCCGACTGGCATCGTACCATTAAAATTAACGTCTTCTCCAACAGTAGCTTGTGCACTAACTGTGTTACCATAGTTATTACTTACTGTAACTGATGTTACGTCATGTGTCCATCCAGAATCCGAAACCATATCTATTACTGCCGATATACTAGCGCCTACCTGAGCTGCAATAACAAGTGGAGAGGTAGGTGTAAATGTAGTATTTGATATATTATTTACTATAGTAATTTGAAAATCTTCAGTTGGTGCAATTATCTCAGTTTTTTGTGTAGGGAAGATAGATCCCTCGCCACCTTCAAAAGGTATAGTCACAGAACCTGCAACTATTTTAGCATTTCCACCTGCACCTGCTGTAGTCCCTAATGAAATTTCAGTTCCAGTATTAGTGTAAGGACTTCCTGGGTCTGAAGATCCACTATAAGTCCCTATTTGACTTGTAACAAAGTTATCGATGACATAATAAGAAGGAGATGGTGTTATAGTATATGTCCAGTTTTGTTGAGTACCTGCAGCTCCAGTTAATATAATTGGAGGTGCTGGTGTTATTGTAGCATTAGTATCGAATGTTGTCGAGTGAGTAGTGTCAAACCCTAATTCATAATCCCAAGTAACTGCATTTTCAAAAGTATCATCACAAGTAATAGTACCAGATCCACCACCTGATGGCATAGTTACTGTATAATTAGTACTTAATAATTGACCTGTAACATAAGAGATCGGATCGATCGCAGATGATGAAGTTGAGTGCCCAGTGGATGTGTATGTAAACCCACTAGCTTGTGTATATGTAAATGTTCCAGTAATTACCTCATTAGCTGCACCTGTTAATATCACTGAAGGGGATGCAAATGAACCAGATGTAGGATTATCTGTTACAATATTCAATGTAAAATCATATTCTATTTGAGATTCAGTACCACTAATAGTAACTGTTGCGCTTCCACCACCAAGAGGCATTGCACTTAATGATAGGTTTATAGAAGGAGTAGACGCAGAAGCAATAGTAGATGTTAAAATATTACCAGAAGAGTTATTTGAAATAGTCTGTGCATTATATGAATATTCAGAATTAACAATTCCCGTTATACCATTTGAAGCGCTTGGTGTACTTCCAGCAGGGCCTGTAAACAATACTTGATTCCAACTAGTTGTTGACATATTATCAACAATAGTTACTGTATATGTATAACTAATTTGATCAGCACTACCTCCTAAAACTATACCACCTTCACCACCATTTTGTGGCATCGTAATAGTACCTTCAGCACCATCGTTATTTGAATTTACTGTTGGTCCAGTAGTTATAGCAGCGTTGTCATTGTAAGCAATATTTGGAATCACATTATTCACATTGACATTATTATATCCAGCATCAGCGTTTGCAGCTACTGTAAATGGGTGTAAAGAACCTGTATATCCACTAAATATCTGAAGAGAAGGAGATGCTGTCGCACCTGTTATTGTATCAGTAGCATTAAACCTATAAAGATACTTTGGTTGATTTACATCACCATAAATAAAAATTTTAACCCAAGAACTTTCAGTAGGTATTGTTATTGTACCTGTTAAATCTGGATTTGAACTACCAGTTGTTAATGTTAAGTTTGAGATTGCATCTAGACCTGGTTGGTATGAACTACCTCCCTGGCCGGCTATATTTGTAGAAATTACTGTTTGTGATTGTACATTAAGAGTATAATCACTTTGAACTGGTAAGAATTCTACATCAAAATTATATGATTCTCCAGGAGTATCTGTAAAAGTATATCTATATGCATAATTCGTATATGTAGATGCCATATTTATCCAACCGTTTGAAGGTTCAACTAGGTTCATATCAATATATCCAGCAGGAGATTGTGCATCCCCATTTGCATCTTGAGTATCTGAAGTACCATTAACAATATCAACTCTTAATGTTCTAGGTGTTTGAGATGCAGTACCATTTATTTGTAATGATTCTGCGTTGGCACCTATTTGATCAGAACTTCCTATTGTAACCTGAATAGTTACCTCTAAATTACCATTATCAACACTAGTACTAGTTATTATATTAGTATCGGAAACATTAGATACTGTTAATGACATATTTTGCCAACCATTATCTACACTTACAGAAGCAGTTGCAGAGAAAACATCACCTGTTTCACCTGTAAATTCTAAAGTATCTAAGTCATATTGGTTTGCAAGGTTTATTGCAAAATCTTCTACACTACCATTTGAAACATTATCTATAAAATCTACCTGTACTGTAAATTGAGGAGCCGGACAAGCATATTGAACTGTCCATGCTGTACCATTCCAATAATAAGCTATGGTTGTTCCACCTACAATAGGCGTCATTGCGTACCATCCTGCAGCAGCAGGATCACATGTATATGTTGTTGTAGTAGAACATAAATCTTCTATGCCCTGTTCTATTGCTGTAGTCCAAGTACTACTAAATGATAAACCAGAGATAAAAAGTCCAGCTGGAGTTGTTTGTTCAGCTAAATATTTATGCGTATTTGCATCCTGTGTGGCGTATGTGGCGTTGTAACCACCAGCAGTTGGGTCATGTTGTATTGAAGTATTATGATAATACTGTATATTATTTGTATCAAAATAGTTCTTTAATGTAGTTTGAAAGAATGTCGTATCAGCAGCAGTATAATTATCATCGTCTCCGCCTGGTATATTATCAGTTATATTAATAACTAATTTTAATGCATTTGCTCTCCAAGCTCCTGCAAAACCTTCTGCAGCTCTTTTTGAAGCTAAACCACCAGGCTCAGGGTAATTGACCCCAGATCCTAGTCGCATGCTAGTTGAGGAGTTACTTCCTGGAGAGGAGCTTGCTAAAACGTTTAAAGATGCTGTTAAAGAAGCTGAATTACCTATGGCATTCATTTTCTCCATACAAGTAAACCACTGTGTGTGGCCATTTCCTGTACTCAACATTTCTTTTTGACTACTTGGTAAAGTGGTAGACCAATATGCAGATCCAGCATAAGTAGGGCTAGTCCCATCACCTGAATATTCATCATATATTACAACACCTACTCTATAGTTTCCTGCAGATTCTGTGTCAAGTGTACTAACAATATTAGCAATACCATTCTTCACGCCGGCAATAGCATTTCCCATTGAACCAGTATAATCAATAACAAATACTACATCAATCCCATCATCACATATATCTGTATTAGGTGCATTTACTGTTGCTGAATTACTATAAATATCTGCTAGCGTAGAAAAATTACCATATATGTTAGTTAACGTACCTCCACCATTACATATATTAACTCCACCATTTGATACATCCGAGTCATACATGACTGAGATTTCATTTGTGGGCTCATCGCAATTAAGCGGATTCAGGAATTGTTTTACAGATATAGCCATTCATTCAATACTTTAATTTATTTATTCTATGCTTTTTGTTAAGCTTTTTTCCAAATTAATGTTGCAGTATAACCAGAAGCATCAGTTGATCCATCAACATATTCAATATAAACACATTTTCCTGATAATCCTGTTAAAGTAGCATCCGGAAGTGTAAATTCATCATAGAATGTATTTCCAGCATGAGACCAGCTAGCACTAGTTACATCAGTTGGCGTTCCATTTGAAGAAAAAGAGACTAATTTAAAATTAGTTGCATTTCCAGCAGATGCAGCACCATAACTTGATTGAATTTTATATAAATAATAAGCTGTGCCTAGAGTATCGGGCACTTTTACAAATGCCTTAGCAACACCAGCTGCAGTAAATTGTTCATCTCTTGCAATTGGGTTAAGTGCAATATGTTCGTATTCAAAATCAAATCCAGGATCACCTTTTGGACCAGTTGCACCTTGTGCACCTTGTGGGCCAGTACCTCCACCTGCACCAGAATCACCTTGAGGACCAGGAGCACCTACTAAACCTGCTGGACCTCCTGGGCCAGTTGCACCAGGTTCACCTTGTGGACCCGCTGGACCTTGAGGACCAGGAGCACCTACTAAACCTGCTGGACCTCCTGGGCCAGTTGCACCAGGTTCACCTTGTGGACCCGCTGGACCTGCTTCACCTTGTGGGCCTACAGAACCTAAACCAGTAGCACCTTGAGGACCTACATCACCTTTTTCACCTTGTAGACCAGTACCACCTTGTGGACCAGTTGCACCAGGTTCACCTTGTGGACCTACAGAACCAACACCGCTAGCACCTTGAGGACCTTCTGGACCTTGAGGACCAGGAGCACCTACTAAACCTGCTGGACCTCCTGGGCCAGTTGCACCTTGTGGACCTAAATCACCTTTTTCACCCTGTAGACCAGTACCACCTTGTGGACCAGTTGCACCAGCTGGACCTTGTGGACCTACAGAACCAACACCGCTAGCACCTTGAGGACCTTCTGGACCTTCTGGACCTTCTGGACCTTGAGGACCAGGAGCACCTACTAAACCTGCTGGACCTCCTGGGCCAGTTGCACCTTGTGGACCTACATCACCTTTTTCACCATTTGGACCTACAGGACCTACAGTACCTAAACCAGTAGCACCTTGAGGACCTAAATCACCTTTTTCACCCTGTAGACCAGTACCACCTGTTGGGCCAGTTGCACCAGCTGGACCTTGTGGACCTACAGAACCAATACCACTAGCACCTTGTGGACCTTCTGGACCTTCTGGACCTTCTGGACCTACCGGACCTACCGGACCTACAGAACCAACACCACTAGCACCTTGTGGACCTACATCACCTTTATCACCTTGTAGACCAGTACCACCTGTTGGGCCGGTTGGACCTACTGGACCTACATCACCTTTATCACCATTCGTAGCAAGACCTGTTGGACCAGTTGGACCTACATCACCTTTAGCACCTGTTAGACCAGTTGGACCAGTTGCACCAACTGCTCCTTTAGCACCGGATTGACCTGTTAAAGCGGCTTCATCTACTTCCATAGAAATACAACCTTCTGGTGTAAGTGAATAATCAATAGTTTGAGAAGTAAATCCTGCAACCGTTAATATATTGTTTGTATAAGATTGTACTACATTAATTTGAGATGTAGTATCTGAACCTTGAAGTATACTATTAATATCGCTAGCGAATTCTGCTGCTGTAAAAGTAATTGTATTAGTAGGATTACCTCCAGTAGATTGTCTAGTAAAAATACCAGAGTAGTTATATGCTGTTAAATCAGCACTATTTGTTGCGTATGGGTTAGTTGCAGCACCATTAAAGAATGGTGTATAACCCCCACCTGCAAAGTTTGGACCTAATGCAGTTTGGAAATCTGCTTCAACTACCGGATTTTGCCCAGTAATAGCCGCATATCCATGTAATAACATGTTTGCAGTTGTCCCAGCCGATCCATTTGCTAATGGGTATAATATACCACCAAAGTAATCCATGCCTGTATGAGCAGCCACGAAATCAGTTCTATCAGAGTTCCAAGCAGATTTAGGTTGACCGGTCAAATTTCCGGAACCACTTTGGTTAGTACCAGTTGCATGATATGCTGTTTCTGTTTCATTAACTAGGTTAATTACAAATGCTCTTGTAGGTACTACATAATTTGCACCACCCCAATCTGTAGGTATACCTCCTGTTGTCCAGCTATAAGCAGTACTATTTACAGTTCGAGTACCTGTAGTAACCCATCCTTCACCGGAATCATCATTACCGGCTTCGAATAAATTATTTGCTTGGTCAGCATCATATATATGAATTGTTCGATCTGAAGGATTAGCGCCTCTAATTGCAACTAAATGTTGTAACCATTGTTCTTTACTACTTCCACCATGTGGTATAGAAATATAAAGATTACCTGTATATCCAGGATTATCATTTGTATATGCTGCATGCCATTGAGATAGGGCTTGGAATACTGAAGGTCTATTTGAATCGTCAGCATTTTTAGCATAAGGACCAGAAGTTGAATCTAAGAATGCGTATACATCTGTTTGACCAGTTAATTCAGAGCCAGTACATGTTGTATCAACTTGAATTAATCCAGTATCACCTTTAGCACCAGTTATACCGACTAAACCTTGAGCACCTGTATCACCCTTTTGACCTTTATCACCTTGAATAGAACCACCATCTACCCATGCAGTACCATTCCACATCCAGAAGCTATCGTCTGCTTGTACAATATAAGCATCTCCTTGTGTATTAGTACCATTTGCACCTGTTGGATCTGGTAAATCACCTTGTGTAGCAACATCTCCTTGGAAATTAACACCAGGACCTACGCCACCATTTGCACCTTCTTCACCTTTTTCACCTTGTAGACCAGTACCACCTGTTGCACCCTGTGGACCAGTTGGACCAGTTGCACCTTGTGCACCTTGTGGGCCAGTACCTCCACCTGCACCAGAATCACCTTGTGGACCAGTTGGACCAGTTGGACCAACTTCACCTTTTAAACCATCTGCACCATCGTTACCATCTGCACCATCGTTACCATCTGCACCATCGTTACCATCTGCACCAGCAGCACCTTGTGGACCTTGTGGACCTGTATCTCCTTTATCACCATCGTTACCATCTGTACCAGGAGCACCTTTTTCACCATCTGCACCTTCTACTTTAATAATACCTGTCATACCAGAATGTATAGAACATTGATAGTAATATTCATCTGGAGCATCCATTGCTACAGTCCAGTAAATATAATCACCTCCACCATTTAATGGGAAAGCACCACCAGCTAATCCAACTGGATCTGCCTGTACTGTATATCCTGAATCATGGGCTTGTTGTGTGGATATAAATAAAGGATGTGCGCCAGCAGATGCATTATTTAAAATTTTATATTTTGCGCCTCTTTGAACATATAGAGTAGGAGTTTGATTATATGAACTTCCTCCCTCATAATCAGCATTTTCATTTACAGAGTAATAACCACCGAAAGAATTAAATGTAAATAATCTAATTTGGTCGATTACAGTTGTATATACAGTACTATCTGACATTGTAATGGTTTGTACACCATCTACATCATCAATTGATACTATTGATACCCCGCCATCGGTAGTTATTTTAGTCCAATCAGCTTGTGAATCTGCAGTAGACTTTGATGCAGAAGCTGTAAATAAGTAAATACCATTGTTAGCTATATCTCCGCCACCGGCTCTATCTTCATCATTAGTTACTGCAACAAGCATTCCAGGATATGGATATGGTATTGAGCTATCTGCTAATTGTGGATATTCCGGAGTTGTTAATCTCGCATCAAACGGAGCTGCAATCTCTGCTTCGAAATTAGTACTCCATGGTGTAATTCCACCTGTTATTCTATTTGCCATGAGTTATGAGTTCTTTTTATATTTTCTTTTAATTATTTATCTTTATTACCAATTTACTATCCATGTAGCTTGACCACCTTGTGGAGCCTGTTTAGTATATAAGAAGTATGGTACATTTTGAGCATCATTATGTACATCAAATGTTGTACTAGTTTTTACCCATCCTCCAGGATATGAAGGTTGATAACCTAATGGACCTGCATCTAATTGTATTGTAATATCTCCACCTTGCACCATAGCTTGTGGAACGGCAATTCTATGCCATAAATTATTAGCTGCATTTTCACCGTAATTTTGTGTACATGAAATGTTGTTAGTACTTTGGCTAACTAAACCTCTTTTTGCAAAATCATAGTTATTTCCACCTAAATCTTGAGTTGTTCCAATATAAATTGGCCATACACCTTCAAATTGAGTTGTATTTGTTTTATCCTGAGCATTAAATCTAGCACCTGGATAATCAGCTCCTGTAGAATCTTGAGGCATAGGGCCTTGATCGAAACTACCAGTTAATCTAAATTTATTTATGCCTAATTTAGTTATGTAAGCTATAGTTAGGTCATCAATATCTGTTGGATTAGGACCAACATTTAAAACCTGTTGTGCCATGTTACCAACTCCTATATCATCTATAACAGCAGTGTTTACAGGACCAGCCCATGAACCTGCAGGATTAGATAAAGTACCTAAATTTGCAGATGTTGTTAATACCATATTTACAGTTAGTTCAGGTTCTATTAAATTATACGAATCATTTAATAATACCCCAGCTCCACTACCAGTTGGATTTACTGTTGGGAATAATAACTTATCCCACATTTGATTTTGTGTTAAACCATTTAAACCGGCAACTGTATCAGAAGTTTGAAAACCTCCAACTGCTGTAGGAACATTAGTAGTTGTATCTGCTAATGCAGATGTATAATTATCTACAAATACTTCAAACTCTATTGGAGTACCTGAACCACTACCATCGTGTGTTAATGTTATCTTTAAACTTCCAGTAGATTCTGTATATACTACTGTATCAATTGGATTACCATCACTACCAAAGTCTAATTCAACCCAACAATCACCAGCAGCACCTGTCGGAGTATTAGCGTTCCATCCTGCGAAAGCACTACCACTTGCATTATATAAACCAAGCGGGTCTAATAATTCATATTGTTGTATCTCGCCGGAAGTACCTGCATTTCCTAGAGCTACCCAATCAGCAACACCTAAATTACCACCGTTACCAAAGTAACCATTAGGTATTAATCTAAAAAGCTTAGGTGTACCAGAACCTCCGTCTAAAACAGAAACTAACATACCTACTCTTCTTCTACCAGTTCCCCAACCATCGTCTGTAATTTTTGGAGCTCCCCAGTTAGGATTAGGTTCTTGACCTCCGTTACCGCCCAGTGTTTGAGAAGGGATTGCATACATTTCTGCAATTGTAGGCATTTCTTGAAAACCACCTTGTTGTAATACTGATGGAAAAACTCCAAATTTATCATCAGGATTGTTAATACCTAAATATCCTGCTGCATTAATAGTTCCACTTGCGGGTATGTTATAGTTAGTTGGCATATCTTATTATCTTTTGTTTTAATTCTTTTATTATGCGACGTTACTGTCGTTGAATGCTATTGTATTTGCGCTACCAGAGTTATCGTAACCTAGTCTATATACCCAATATAACTGATTATCTGCTGACCATGTAAAGCTTTTCTTACTGGCTGCATTTGTATTTGCACCAAAGTTAGGGTTAAATAAGTGATCTTGAGTATTATCTGTTAAGTCAGCTTGACCATCTGGTAATACTATATAGTAATATTCACCGGGTGGGTTAGCTGGGAAACTTAATACATCTGTATTACCTAAAGCAGGAATTCCACCTACCGGTATATTAAATGCTGTTATTACATATTCAGATCCAAATCCATTACCTACAGTTCCTGAATTATCCATAACAAATGACATTGCTACATCAAAATCAGTTGTTGATGTAAATCCAGTTCCTGGGTCGTGGTAATAAGTTTGTGAACCACTAGCAGTTAAATCAGCATTTGCTGGGTAGTTATTTTGACCACCATGGAAATAATAACCATATATTATTGGATCGTTTCCAGTTGCATTTCCAGTACATTGTTCATTTTGACCAGCATTAGTATATGCATGATTATTTGAATTTGCTGCTGGAACTGTTATATTTGCTGTATATGAAGTTGTTCCACTTTGATATGTACTAGGACTAAATGATACAAGAGTACCTGTACCTGATAGTGAACCTGTTACAGGATCGCCTGTAGTACCATTATTAATTGTTAATCCAGCATCTGTACAATCCCATGTTGG
>JGI24005J15628_10001463_pt1 | contig 12604 bp, 19 predicted proteins | sample LinPmetageLP40_FD_15628 | JGI IMG/M metagenome (IMG submission 15628)
CCAGAACATGAACCTGAAGCAGAACCAGAACATGAACCAGAAGAAGAAGTGGAAGCAAAACCAAAAAAGGTAATTAAAAAGGTTGTTCGTAAGAAAAAATCTACGAATTAAATAATTCATAATAGTTTAATAGATTAATTATATTAATAGTACATCTCGCCCGGATCCAATGTAAAACTCTTTCTTTCCCCTCTTTTATATTGTTCTATTCTTTCCTTTTGTTTTGCACGTTGTTCTATTTGCCATTTTCTTGTTGCCTCACCTTGTGCCATTGCTTTTTTATATCTCTCTTCTGCCTTTTTTTTAGATTTCTCTGATTTTGCCTCTTTTTTTGCTTCCTTTTTTTCTTTTTGTTTAGATTTTCTATTTTTGTACCATTCTGCTACTTTTCCTTTTTTTTCTTTTATTTTAGATAATTTCTGTTCTTTTTTTTCAGACTTCTCTTTTTTAGATAATTTTTTTGTTTTATATTTATTTTCTATTTTAAATAATTCCATTATTTCTTTTACATATCCTCGTATATCATCTATCATACCATCTATACTAGGTGGTATATCATCACATGCTTTAACTTCAACACATCTATTATCACGTTGTTTATCTTTTCCTGACAATGTTTTTTCAGAACAATATACATTATTTTTCCGACATACTTTCTGTATATTTAATAACATCTTTTTTTTTCTTTTATTTTGTAGATTATAATTGATTTCAGATGTATCAGCGTTAGGATCATCCCATTTCCATTTTTTGTATGAACAATCTAATTTAGATTCATTTAATTCATTTTCATCAGAAACATCAAAACTTTGCTGAGAAGTACTACTATTATTATATTTACAGTTTTTTGTAATTGGTTTATTAGGATGATCACAATCTATACCTCGATATTTAGTATTTTCATTATATCCTATATCAAAAATACAATTTTTACTTATTTCTTCATCTGTTAAATTATCATTAGATTTTGAAAAAAAATTTATACCCATTAAAAATATATAAGATAATATATTTTAAAGCTATATAAATTATTATTATTATGAAACATCAACAATTATTACGTATTGATAAAATTTATAGTGATAATATTTATTTATTAAGTAAAAATAGTTATGATAATAAATATGAGTTTGAAATATGTGGTTCAACTAAAAATATTTATAAAGTTAGTATTTATAAATATAGCAAAACTATATATTGTAATTGTCCTGATGGAAAAAGTTATGCTAAAAAAAACGGATTAATTTGTAAACATGCCTGTTTTATTTTATTAAAAGTTTTAAAAATACCAAACCAAGACCTTTTTTTTAATATATTATTATTAGATAGTGAACAATTAGATTATATTGAAACTAAATTAGAATCAATACAATTTGTAGAAAATGATTTTATAAATATGGAATATTTGGATAAATTTAAGAATTTAATCCCAAATGATTTGAAAAATATAATAAAAGATGATGATGAAAAAATATGCCCAATTTGTTATGATGATTTATCTGATATAGAAAATAAAAAAGTAAATCACCAATGTACATGTTGTTTAAAAATATATCATAATAGTTGCATTCAAAAATGGACGACTATTGGGAATAATACATGTCCATATTGTCGTACAGTACTTAAAAATGTTAATAATTATAAATCATTAGAATAATAATATTTCATAATATTAATGAGAAAGTTGTTATTAATACTAATAATTATTATATTATTAATATGTGTAAATGTAAAAGAACATTTTAATAATAAAGATGATGAAAAGTTTTATTATTTTATACATAATTATGCTCGAATACATGGTTTACCATTAGATGTTGCAGCAAATAAATTAAAAAGAATAATAGATAATCATAAATTAAATAAACCAAATATGCCTATTTATCATATATAAGATATTTATATCTAAAATTAATATTTATATATATTAATGGTAAATAAACAATATGGTGGATTTATAGGTACTGTACCTACAATAGGTCAACACGTTGGAAAAGTATTATATTATGTTGGATTAGGATTATATTATATTTTTAGACCACTATTAAGAATTTGGTATAGTAAAAATGAAAATGGTGAAGGTAACTGGCAGATAGGTCATTTTTGGGTTTATGTATGGTATTGTATAAAAGCATGTCTTTACTTAATAATCTTTGTGTTTGGTGGTCCAATAGTTATAGTATTCGGAATTATATATTTATATAGTAAATTATATAACAAGATGAATGTAAGAAATGATGAAAAAACTAAGTAATATCTTCGTATTTTGGGGGTAATTCATCATTTACATCATTTACATTATTTACATCATTTACATTATTTACATGTATTGTGTAACTAGTTTCTTTACTACATTTATACATCATATATTTTAATCCAATAATAGCACCAGCAAAAGATAGTAATCCTAATATAATAAATTCAGCCATATATTAATAGCTATAATATTTTTAAATATAAAATTGATTTAAAAATTATTGTTTCATATTTAAATAATATGAAACTTAGAAAATTTCAAATAAGTTGTCCTGTATTTTGGGGGTACAACAAATATATTGATGTCGAAAAATATAATAATATAAACACCATTTTAAATGATGTCTTAAATAGTTGTGAAGAATTTTTTAAATCAAATAATCTAATCGATATGTATGAATTTTTTAAAACGATTAAATTATCATATCATATTCATGATATTAGTTTTGAAAGTATTTTAAATTCATCTGAAGAGGAAGTATTTTATATATGCAGACATGATAATTGTGAAACAACTATGGATAATAGATTTCAACAAAGATATAATACTTAACCAAACACATTTTCATTACAATATTCTATATAAAGAAATCCATCGTCATCTTTATGTTCATCATAAATGGTAGAAATCATACTTGAACTTGTAGGTAAAACTGATTTATTAATAAATAAATAAAGACTATCTACTTCCTTAAGTTTTATTCTTTTTCTAACAATATATATAAATTGACCTATTGTTAAATCACCTGGAACTAAAAATTTGGATCTTTCTATATCATCTAAATCACATTTTTGTGCTTTATTTACTATAATAGGATATCTATTTGGATATTTTACTTTAATTTTATCAGCTTCTTTTTTTCTTGTTTCAAAATCATATTTTTTTTGAAATGGATTAGACATATATTTATACTATAGAAAATTATTTTATGATTTATACTAATAATTATTTAAAAAGAATCTTAATATATTAATTAAATATGTATTTTTGTGCTAAAAATATTAAAAATAATAGTATTTCTGTATCAAAAAAACCATTAGAAATAATACTATTAAGTAAAAATTTATATGGACTATATCATTCATTTGATTTTACTATATGCATTAACGAAAATACTAACTATACATTTTTTATATCTAATGAAAAAAATAATAGTAATCCATATTTAGAATTTAATATATGCTTTGATGATATTTTTAATACACTATATCCCAGATATGATAATGGATATTTAATTACAAATATAACTAAATCCTTTATAACAGAATATCCTAAAAAGGACTTAATCATTGATATATTAATTGAACATTTACCACTTGAATTAATCCACATTATAATTGATTTCCTTAAGTTAAAAATAATATATAGATTTGAATGTACTTATAAAAATAATATGTATTTATCTAAGCCTAAGATTTATATTCCTAATATATTTAAATGTCAAACATAAAAAAGGATTTAATATTGTGTTTTTTATTAGAACAATATTGTAAAAACAATGACTATGATTTTAATATTTTATACAACAAACTAAAACAAGAAAAACTAATTGATATATCGTATACTCAAGACGCATTAATTCCAGTTGGGTTTACTCCAACAAAATTAGATAGCGATGGAGAATTAAATACATCAAATAGACTAAATAACTATAATATTATTGATAATATTGGTAATGGAAGTTTTGGAAGTGTGTTTAAATGCATAAACAATATTGATAACCAAACATATGCTTTAAAACTTATTAAATTAAATTCTCACAACTACAATAAAATATTTCGTGAAGTTCAATTAATGGCTACATTTGAACATCCAAATATAATTCGTTATTATTGTTCTTGGATAGATAAATCAACTGAATTTATACATTATTTAGAAAATGATAGTTCTTCTTCCAATAATTCAATAATACCATATAATTATTATTTATCTATACAAATGGAACTATGCAAGGAATCATTATCATACTATTTAGAAAAATATGACTATGATTTTAAACAACGAATTAAATATTTTAAGGATATTATAAATGGATTACACTATTTACATGAGAGACATGTAATACATCGTGATCTAAAACCAACAAATATATTAATAGGATTAAATGGAACTATTAAAATTAGTGATTTTGGTATGTCAATCAAACAAGACTATTCTAAAGATGTAGCTATAGGTTCTGATTTATTTGGAACATTTTTATACAGTTCTCCAGAATCAATAAATGATAATTTATATTCGTTTTCAAGTGATATTTATAGTTTAGGTATAATTTTATTTGAAATGTTAAATAAATTTACTACTATTATGGAAAAGACTATTTCAATAACAAATCTTAGAGATAAAAATGAATTTAATAAAGAATTATTAGAAAATCATAGTGATAAAACTAAATTTATATTACAATTAATAAATAAAAATATTATGATTAGACCATCTATCCAAAATATAATATTTTCAAACATAAGTAATATAGATTAAAAATTGTAATTAAGTATAAATATTATTTAAAGAATATTGTTTTTTATTATATTATGAATTTATCTGACATATTTGATATAATTTATGTCGATGAAGATACTAAAGATAAATATGAATCTGTAATAAATAATATTAAAATCAATAATTTGTTACATTTTAATAGTGATATTTCAAACCAAGTATTAATATTAGTTACTAAAAATACATCATATAACAAATCATATAGTAAATTAAAATTAGAATTTCATAATGTAGAAGATAATAATATAAATAATGATATGATTGTAAATGTATTAAATAAAATTCAAAATATTATGAATAATGATGATACTGAAAATGATGAAAATGAAGAATCGTTAATTAATCCGTCAATGGCCCATGAAATTAAACTTATTTTAACTGAAAATGAATATTTGCAGTTACATTTATTTCAAAAAAAATATAATAAAGAAGACAAAAATTATACGACTAATACTATAAAATATGTAACTAGTTTTCAATTAAATGAAAAAATAAATGTTAAAAATAATTATAATATAGAACATGAAGAATTTGGTAAATTTGATTTAGATGAAAGCGAAATAAAATTATTAAATAATCTTGAATTTAGTCCATCATGTGATATAAATTATTTATCAAATGTAGATTATTATTATAAAAAATTTAGAACCTTTTCTCATCAAGGTCAAGATGATTATGATATAATATATGAATATTTAGAAAATTATGAAATATGTGATGATTATTTGCTTAAAAATATTAATAAAATAATGTCTGGTTATTATTTAAATTATAATGATATATCATTACAAATTATAATTAAATTAATAATATTATCTACTATTGGTGGATTAGGTGATAATCATAAATATTTAACACATTCAGATTTTAGTTTAAATAATTCATTAAATAACTATTTTACATATAACAAGAATGTATCTGATGTGTTTGAGAAAATTCTTATTACAAATCTAAATATTATGTGTGATGCATGTAATGAAAAAATTACACATAATATAGTAGATAAATATTATCATAGTGATATTGGTGGTGATTTATGTGAAAAATGTTATAAAATTAAAAAAGATAAATTTTATGAACGCATAAAATATTTAAAATCAAAAATATTATTAGTTGGTCGTAATTCTATATTCAAAAAAGATATTGCTAAAACACGGTTATTTCTTAAAAATAAGAAATTCAAAATGAAAAAAAAACCATATTACAAATTATTAGAAACAATTAATAAAAATTTAGTTAAAATTAATAGTACAACCAATTTATGTAAAATTTGTTACCAACCCTTAAAAACAGATATTTATGTAGGAAGCGAATGTGGTCACTGTTTTCATAAATCGTGTTTAGATTTATGTCCAGATACTAAATGTCAAATTTGTAGAACTGAAACTAAATTTATTCAATTATTTTTATAAATAATATTTAGTTATATTATAATGCGATTTATTAAATCTATGAAACATGTCGGTGGCGCAAAATGTTCTTCATTCAAAAAAAATAAACCTCCAAAATGTATAGACCAACCTGGATGTAAATGGGTTGTAAAACAAGGATGTAAGCCACAATCACCATCACCACAAAAACCAAAACCAAAATCACCATCACCACAAAAACCAAAACCAAAATCACCATCACCACCAAAACCAAAATCACCATCACCACAAAAACCAAAACCAAAATCACCATCACCACCAAAACCAAAATCACCATCACCATCAAAACCAAAACCAAAACCAAAACGTAAATCTAGAAAAAAATTTATAGTAAAAGAAATAGATTTGTCAAATCAATATCAATCACCTCCCCTATCCATTAATATTGGAAGATATACTGTTCCAGCATTAGGTATGGGTACATTGCCATTAGGAGTAACATATGCACCTGGTGGTAGGCCAAAAAGAGAAGATGCTATTAAACTAATACATTATTCGTTGGATAAAGGTGTAAGATTTTTCGATACTGCTGATACATATGGCGCAGATAATAAAGATTTACATTATGTTGAAAAATTATTGACAGAAGCTATTGATAGTTATAAAGGTGGTTCTTTAGTGGACGAAGTCGTTGTAGGAACAAAAACCGGAATGAAACGAATTAATAGCTCGGTAAGGGGATGGCGTCCTAAAAATTTTAAAAATATAGAAGATTTTAAGAAAGCTGTAATGAATTCATATGTTGCACTTGGTAGCAAACCAATTAAACTTTGGTCACTGCATCATACTGATGGTTATGATGTGGATGATCCAACAAAATTTATAGAAGTATGTAATGCTATTAAAGATTTATTAGATGAAAACATTATTGAAAATGTAGGATTATGTAATTGTAGCACAGCACATTTAGATATCGCTAGAGAAATAATACCAATTGTAGCAGTACAGAATTCATTTAGTTTGTATGATAAAACCGCGCTTAAAAAAAGAGTAAGGAAAATAGCTTCTAAATCTAATAAAAATGAAATAATAGATTATTGCAGAGAAAATAATATTATATTTACACCATATGGAGCATTAGGTGGCACTCAGTCTAGAGATGGACGTAGAAATTTACAAAATGATTTTGGCGCTCTCTACGAAATAGCAGAAAAAAAAGGTGTTTCTCCACAAGCTTTAATATTATCATGGATGAGACATAAGTTTCCTTTTATACTTCATATTATAGGTACTCGTAATATTGCACACCTTGATGATTATCTTTCTAGTATAAATATACATTTTACTCATCATGAAATATCAGAATTAGATAAACTTTAAATAATTAATATCTTTTATTATATTATAATGCGTTTTATTAAATCTATGAAACATGTTGGTGGTGCGAAATGTGCTTCATACAAAAAAAATAAACCCCCAAAATGTATAGACCAACCTGGTTGTAAATGGATTGTAAAACAAGGATGTAAATCTGGAGCAACACCAGCAAAAAAAAAGGCAACACCAGCAAAAAAAAAGGCAACACCAGCAAAAAAAAAGGCAACACCAGCAAAAAAAAAGAACACCAGCAAAAAAAAAGGCAACACCAGCAAAAAAAAAGGCAACCCCAGCAAAAAAAAAGGCAACACCAGCAAAAAAAAAATCGCAAAAACAACAGGTTTTTCCAAAATTAAAATTAGATAAATATTCATTGGGGAGACATGGATACAAGCATACAGAAACATTAACAGAAAATCAAAGACATAATGCTATAAATAGTGCTGTTGGTGAATATGGTGCTAGACCAGTATTAGGTAAAATTGGACTATTAAGAACACTTCATAAATATAAGAAACCAGAATTATCTAGAAAATACTATGATAATATGGTATGGTTAAGGAAAAAATATGATGGTCCTCCACACTTTAAACAACCATATGAAAAAAGTGCTTTATTTAGAAAATGATTTAATTTCTTTTTTTTTATTTAATTTACAATTTTCAATCATATAATATAATATGGTATAAAATGGCATTACTAACCAAAATATATTAACCCACATAAATGCTCTATCTGTTAACCATGTATTTGAGGGAAAACTGCTAGTATTATAATTTACATTAGATGGCTCACGTTCTTGAATAAAATAAGAAAACATATATAAGAAACTATTCATAAATTGTGTTCCCATACTTACACTTAATGCTATTAAATAATTGTTATGATTTCCTAATATTTTAAACATAATTGCTAAAAATGAAAATAAAGCACATTGAGTACAATGACTACCTTCAATAATTCTACTCCAATCATCTCCATGGCTCATATATTCTCTATCTGCCCATGCACCATATTCAGCGTAAAATATGTGTGATAATTTCCATGGTAATACATATGAAATATCATAATTATTAGTCCATGCATGTTGATTATTTTGAATTAATTCTAAAGACATATCTGTAACTTTCATATAATTTGATATGTAAGCAATTTCCCATAATCCAGTTAATATGGTCATCATTACCCAAAAATAGGTAGCTTTATTAATAGTTTTTAAATTTTTAAAATTCATTCTAACAACAATAGAACCTATAAAATATAAAAATAATTCTAATATTCCAATTATATACCCTTTCATTTTATAATTAATTATAATTAATGTTTAAATAGTTATATTTTATATAACTTTTTGTGGTCATTAAATATGATTTTTTAAACGAACAAAAGACACTTCCATATGTGATATTTTTAAAAATTAATTATTAGATAAGAAATAGATGTCTGTATTACTATATACAGAATTTATAAAAAGTAGATAAATTTGAACCGAATCTGAAAATCATCCAATGTACCCATATTTATATTATCAATTAATAAAAATTAACGGATTCGCAGAATTAAACGGAAATGATTATCAAGAATATCTAAATAAATGGAACTTTAAAACACAACATGAAAAAAAAATCCAACTGTCAAGTTATTGTCAAAAAATCCTCAAAATCAACCATCCCAGCTGTGCATTTTTCTTTTTTTTTTCAGCCACCTAGGCACCAACCTTCCCAACTTATTAAGCACTGAAGGCTTTTTCTTTTTTGTCCCTGGGTTGGGAGGCAGCGGGTCTTCTTCTTCTTCTTCTGGGGCTTCCTCGACCGATTTCAATTGTGGTGTTTTCTTTCCCCCTTTTAAACTATATTTGGTTTTGAGTATCTTTGATTTTTTATTTCTTTTAGAACGCAATATATTTTTTTTTTGTATCCTTTTCATCTTAGAACGTTTCCCACCTTTAATATTTCGTTTAGATTTTACTTTCATTATATATAATATATAATATATAATAAAATTGAGTTAAAAATTAATTAAATTAATAAATTAATTATATAATAAAATTGAGTTAAAAATTAATTAAATTAATAAATTAATTATAATGGAAACATTACCAGATGAATTGTATCTTAAAATATTCATTCATTTGTTGCCAGATAAATCATGCAATATTAATGAATTTAAAAATTACTTTTTAGTAAATAAACAATGGTACAAAGTATTAAATGATAGTCAATTAAAATTACATTTTTCAAATCAATTAACAAATGAATATGAACCATTAGGTCAAACTCAACCTATATATACAACCTATAATGATTTAATAGATTTAGCATGTTACAATTATATTTTACTAGGTTATCATCCTAAATTAATAAACATCTTTGGATATAATACACTTATTAATTTACCAGTATGCCAATTTAAAAATGCTGATTGTATTGATAATTTATGTTTTAATCCAGTATGTAATTATAAATATCACAATATATCTAAATATATTACAAATTCAGTCATGAGAGGTATAGATAATTTTAATAGACATTATTTACTATTTGCATACAAAAATACAGAAACAAACGAACATTATTATGAATTCATTTATAATAAATTAATACACGATAAAATAATAGTAACATATTCAGGAATTTATAATAATACATTTATAGGAATGTTAAGCGATAATACATTCATATCATCACAGACAGACCCAGAAAGAGAATTAAATGTATTCTCGTATAATTATATACAAAAATTAATTAATAGAGAAAAATGTACCATTCCACAATGGAATGATTATTATGATATTTATAAAGAAGATGTAAACACACCAAAAGGTAATATAGAATTAATTTAATTTCTACAATCTTTATTGTAGACATCAATCATTATTTTTGGTAATTCATCATTTGTAAAAATAGTTTTCATTATATGTCCATCAAAATAACCAATAAGTTGAAAATGATATTGATTTAAATAATATATTATAATAGTTTTTTCATTACTATCTATTGATGCTGTTGGATGAACTGTATATTTTTCATCTATATTTTTAGAATCATTATTGTTTTCTGAATTTAGAATAATTACATTAAATTTCAATTTTTTTTGCAATAACTGTAATAATATATGATCTCCCCAAATATTATTATTAGCAATAATTTTTTTTAATTGACTAATATTTTTAATATCATACGGATCCCAATCATTTGTAAAATCAAATTGATTATCATCATATTCTAATTTGTAAGATTCTATAATAAATTGAAAATTCTCTTTATTAATTTCATTCGCAGCAAATTGCCTTAATTTATCCACATCATATTTAGGTAATCTCAATTTTTCTAGAAATTCACTATTTAATGCTTCACATAATACATGAAATAAGCAATCTCCATCTGAACCACATTCTAAAAGACCAAAACAAGAATTTTTACTATCACTTTCTTTTAATCTTCTTTTCCATCCAAGACATAATTTAGTCCATCCATAATCATCCAAATAATTATGCCAATTATCTTTTGTAATTTTTTTTATTTTATTATTAGATTCATAAAATGTTTCCCCATTTTTAATATATAATGAATCAGTTAAATAATAGTTCATAATTATTATAAATGGTATTTATCTTTTTAAGTATTATTAATTAAATGCGTTGGAAAATTGTAAAGGACTAGTAGCTCCCCCTAACGGTACCGCAGGACCTTTTACAATATTGACTTCAATAGGATCATCATTTTCGGTTGGTAAAAATCCGGATTGATCTATTAATTCTGGTACAACAGGACGATGATTATCTTTAACAACTAATCTATTTGATATATTATTTTCAAATGGTAATTCGACTTTACTTTGTGGATCATTACATAACCATTCCCACCGATTCCACCCAGTTCCACGTAAATTACATGATGGATTACTTATTCTAGTATTTTCAGTAGGAGGCATATTACAATTTTTAAAATTTTTTAATTCTATATCATTATTAATATCTCCTTTTTTATTAAATTTAGGAACAAAACTATCACTACTACAATTACTTAATTTTCTATTTATATTAATTAATTCTGAATCTACATCAATTAATGGTAATGTTTTTGAAATACTACCACCAGATCTTTGCAATATTATTTGTGGATCTCTATTAAAACAATCTTCTGGGGAAATACAAGGTGTATTTAATTGGTATTCGCATGGACCTACAGATTCCGATAATTCTTGTTTGTATGCGCATGAATCATAATCAAGTCTGTTGAAACTCATATATATTTATAGAAGATATTTATTTAAAAAATAATTCTAAAATGGTACATAAATAAACTTTTCAAATTCTAAATATAAATAATCTTTTGAAGATATATTATTAATAGTAAAATCAATATTATGTATTAAATTAATTTCATTTTCTGATATATGTGTATCCTTTTGTAAATTTGGTCTATTAATCTTAATAATATTAAAATTTTTGGATTTCAAATACTCTACTTCATGTTTAAATCTAACATCTGAAACAACAATATTTTTATCACTATTATTTTCTAAAAATATTTCAAATAATTTTAACCAAATTTGCTTTATCTCTAATTCTGGAAATAATTTTAATAATATATCTTGTCCAAATTCTGTACCAATTCTTTGAAATATAATTCTTGGACTTACATTCCATCGTTTATCAATGATGTCTTTATCATTTCCATATAATTGATTATCTGTTAAATTAAATAATATTTTACTAATTTCTTTAATTGGAGTCGCAAAATTATATTTAATAAAATCTTTATCTTTTACTAAATAATCTGCTAATGTATCTTTTCCACATCCTTTATTCCCTAATAACCCAATTCTTTCCATAATTATAATAATAAATTAAACTTTATATGTTTGCAATTCATTAATTATTTTTGTTAAAGTTTCAATATCACCATATTTAATAATTTTTTTTAATGTATTTATATTAATATTATTATCGTCTATATATCTTTTTAATTCATGATCTTTAATTATATCATTTACATTATTATTTAAATTATTCCCATTATTATTATTTAAATTATTCCCATTATTATTTAAATTAGTCCCATTATTATTTAAATTAGTCCCATTATTATTTAAATTA
>JGI24005J15628_10001464_pt1 | contig 12598 bp, 5 predicted proteins | sample LinPmetageLP40_FD_15628 | JGI IMG/M metagenome (IMG submission 15628)
ATAAATAATTTGTTAATTATATTTGACAATAAATAATTTGTCATGATATTCAAAACAATTATAGGATCAGCAGCCGAAGGAGATTTTTACTTTCCCAGACCGCACTTAAACATTCGATTAAAAAAATACCTTGATACAAATAGTAATGTGCTACTGTCTGCACCTCGGAGAGTAGGTAAGACATCCTTTTTAAAAAATTTAAAGAATGATCAATGGAGCGGTTATTTCATAAAATATCACAATACAGAGTCTATTAATAGCTCAAATGAGTTTTTTAAAAGACTATATAAAAGTTTGCTAGAAGAACTTTCAACACATCAATCTATATGGAAAAACATAGGAGATACACTAAAACGCAATAGGATTGAAAAGATAGGAGGGGATGGTATTGAGCTTAAAGGAGTGAATCTTGACTATTATGAAGAATTAAAGCAACTTCTCAAAAAAGTGAACTATGGTGATAAGTTGGTATTTATAATAGATGAATTTTCAGAAACAGTAGAAAATATAATAAACGATCATGGAGAAAGCCTTGGTAAGAATTTTCTTCATCAAAATAGAGAACTAAGGCAAGATAAGGATCTTAGTAAGAAGATGCAGTTTATTTACTGCGGCTCAATTGGTCTTGGGAATATTGCTGAACGTATAGGTGCAACTAAAACTATTAATGATCTAACAGATTTTCCAATTCCTGCTTTTTCTGAAGAAGAAGCACTTGCCATGATCAGTGAAGTAACTGTATTACCGAAATTAATATTTGAAAAGAAAACACAAAAGTATCTGTTAGACAGAATGTCTTGGTTAATGCCTTATTATATCCAGATTATTCTAGACGAAGTAGAAACTATTCTGTTGCAGAATGGCAGTAAGCGGGAAGTTGCCAAGGAAATAATTGATCAAGCTATTAACCTTGCACTGGATAAAAGGAACTACTTTGAACACTGGCATAATAGACTTAGGACTGCATTCAAAGGTGAGGAGTATACATTCACGAAGGAAGTGTTGAATGTTATTTCTAAATCAGAGTCAGGAGCAACCAAAATAGAAATATTTGACTTAACAGCTAAATACGAACTTGGAGAGGAGCACGGAATTATATTGCGAACATTGGAGTATGATGGATATATAAACCTCAATGCTGAAAATAATTTTACATTTAACTCTCCACTACTAAAGATCTGGTGGGAAAGGAATATTGCCATATAAACTAAGACAATGAACGAATATCTATACAGACCGCAGCATAAGAGTGAGAAAGAAATTAGAGAGGATTTTGTCATTAGGATTGTGGAATTTGATAAAATAATCAACAGTATAGAGGCAGATCAGTCAGGAAAAATACCACAACATATAATATTGCAAGGGCAACGGGGGATGGGTAAAACAACTCTAATGCAAAGAGTTAATTACCAAGTAAAAAAAGAGTATCGAAAAAAAGGATTGATTCCAGTAATGTTTAGTGAAGAACAATATGCAGTAAGAACGTTATATAAGCTTTGGGAACACATCATCCGATTTTTAGAAGAAAATGAACTTGAATATGTAGGTATTTCTCAAGAATTAGAGAAAATACAAGATCACGATCATTACGAAGAGGCGTGCTACGAATTACTTCAAAAGCATGTAAAAAACAACGAGCATCAATTACTGCTCCTGATTGATAATTTCGGAGTGATGTTGGACAAATTTGGGAAGCAAGAACAACAACGCTTTCGAGAAATTCTTACCACATCTGCGAACATTAAAATTATTGGAGGTACTGCGGTTGTATTGGAAAGTTTTTATCGATATGACAAACCATTTTTTGACTTTTTTAAAATAGTACAACTGTCACCACTAAATAGTGAAGAAGTACAGACACTACTGCTTAGGCTTGGTGAAAAACACAAAGGGAAGCACATCAAGAAAATCATAGATACACAGCCCGGACGAATCGAAGCATTGCGAATTCTAACAGGCGGAGTTCCTAGGACAATCGTGATGTTATTCAATATATTTCTAGATACCGATCATGGGAATAGCATAGATGACTTGAAAAAAATATTGGATATGGTGACACCTCTGTATAAGTACCGCATGGACGACTTGCCAGCTCCCCAGCAGGAAATTGTGGAGAAGCTAGCACTAAATTGGGATGGAATGAGTGTCTCTGAGTTGGTAAATAAAACCCGAATGGAAAGCAAAGTTATTTCAGCACAGCTGAATAGCTTAGCGAAAAGTGGAGTAGTACGTGCTGATAAATCATCTGGAAAGAACAAATTCTATCAACTGGAAGAACGTTTCTTTAATATATGGTATTTAATGCAGCATGCTCCAAAGAGTTCAATACAAAAGGTAATATGGCTAACTAGATTTTTAGAATTGTGGTGCTCTGGAGAGGTGTTAGAAGAAATGGCGCAGGGCTTCGCCAGCCGACTTCGCCAGGAGAGTATGAACCCAGAATATGTCAAAGCCATGACGAATGCTTATGCGACAACCCAGGGATTATCATTAGGACTTAGAGGTGAACTGATCGAAGCAGCAACTGGAGCATTAAAAGGAAGTAGTGAAGATTTGCCTCTTTCTTATCAAATGACAATCGACCGTTTGAAAAAACTACTAGAAGAAGAAAAGTATAATGAGAGCTTTAGATTGATAAAGAATGCTTCACTATCTGAAGAACTATCCAATACCCTTTTGGGATATTCATACGAAGAATCAGGACGGTTTGAGGAGTCTAAGGCGTTTTATGAAAAAGCGGTAGAAAAAGGAAGTGTTTTTTCTATGCACGATTTAGCTCTACTTTATGAAGTACAATATGAGGATTACAAAAAAGCGGAGAAATACTATTTGATGGCCATTGAAAGTGGGAATGTTAAATCAATGTTGAATCTAGCCTTGCTTTATGAAAATCAATTTGAAGATTATAAGCAAGCAGAGAAATACTATTTGATGGGCGTAGAATATGGGAATGTCACTTCAATGTATAATTTGGGTTTACTTTACCAACAGCAGTATCAGGACGATAAGAAAGCTGCAAAATATTATGTAGAAGCAATTGAGCAGGGAGATGTAGGTGCTATTAATAGCATGATTCATCTTATTATTACAAATAATGATAAACAATATGTGAAAAAATCAGGGGTATGGGTAGATAAGTTGCTGAAGGAGAATATAGACAATAGAAGTAAATTAATCAAAATCAGGTATTTACTTTGGATCGATGAACCTGAAGAAGCGACTCTTTTTTTGAAGGAAATTCTACCAGAAGTACTTGAAGACGAAGATTGTATTTTAATGGTTTCAAGTGTGCTTGCTTTTGCTTTTTCCAAGGGACTTCGACAGTATGTGTTGAAATTATTTCAACAAGAAGAGTACCACCTGAAAGATCGTTTTAAGATACTCTATTATGCAATGATGAAACTGATGGAGAATGAGTACCCTAATGAAATAAAGAAAATGGGCAAAGAGCTAGAAGAGCCAGTCACTAAAATGGTTGAATATATTGAGCACCTTGAAAAGAAATATTCGTAAATACTTCTTTTCCATTCCGAACATAATAAATGCTCCCGAATAGATGGGGTCTTTGTAGGTTTTAAGAAACTCTTTATTAGCTTGATAAGTAGCGAGGATGCAACTTGGTCGATGTTTTCAACATGATTGAAATTATAAGGATTCTATTTATTCTGCATAGAAGACGGGGTGTCCTCTATTAATTCTTACTTGTAGCAATTGCCTTCACGTCATACCCTTCATTTCGGAGCATTTTGATCAAGTTTTGCTCGCCAGCTAGATAGGGAGCTCCTATTGCTATGAATGTTGACCGATTCGTTATCATTTTCTTGACGCCTGGCAACCAATGAGTGAGGCGCTCATCATAGTAGATTTTTCTAAAATTCTGACTTTCATTTGTAGCCTTAAGTGTTTCGCTTTTTACTTTTTTCAAATCCTGATCCTCAACATAGTATTTGACCAATTGATTGTAATCTTCAATGTGTTCATAAAAATTATTTACGGTGTATTTCAATGCTTCCACCTGATCCGTTATTGGAAACTTACCAAAAGCGTCTATTTCTTCTTGTATGCTTCCCAATTCATCAAAACGCATGCGATTCTTTTTAGCCATCTTGGATAGTTCGTCTTCCATATAAATGATGTCATCTTCTAGATAAAGTGCAGTCGTAGCTGTTACCAAGATGATTGGTTGTAGTCTGCTGTAGAAGTCATGATATACATTCTCTTTCACTTCGAAGTCCAAAAGTAATAGCAGCCTTAACTTATTGAGTTCATCATCGGTGAGATAGTCATTTATCCATCCATCATTTGGTATCCTTACAGCTTTATTGAACTTGCTCTTTGAGGAATTATTGATCATCATTTTGGTAGCAAAAACTTCACAATTTTTAAGTGCGTTTTTCACCTCTTTTGGAATGAAAAAGTCTTTCTTAGGTAAGAAATTAATGATCCCATACACGTATGATGGTTTTTCCAGCCCATTCCCTGAAATTTCCCACAATACTGTGTTGTCGTCATTTTGAGAAATTGCTATTTCGGATATAAGACTGAATACAACTAAAGATAAAATCGATATTCTTTTAAACATTTGGTTAATTATTTCTGGAAGTTGAAATTTTAGGGTTGCAATATAGAGTGGTGGTTGCCCAATAAAAAGTCAAAAAGCGCAACATAATTACATGAAATTATTATCAAAATTATACAATGTGTTAATAGTCAGTATGATGTAGTTTGAACTACTCCATGCCAATCATAATAAAGGCACCCCAATAAATAGGGTCTTTGTATGTATTTCTTACTTCTTTTTTGGCCTGAATAAAAGAAGCCCTCATTTCACCTGTTTCTAGCCATCTTCGATAGAAAGTCACCATAAGTTGTTGTGTAGCATCATCGTCCACCTTGAACATACTCATAATTAGGTTACGCGCACCAGCAACAAGGAATGCGCGTTGAAGACCATATACTCCTTCACCAACTTCCAAGTCACCAAGCCCTGTTTCACAGGCACTTAGCACAACCAATTCTGTTTGATCGAGATTGAGGTTCATGGCTTCATAAGCAGTAAGTATCCCGCTTTCGGTGTTGTAGTTGGTTTTGGTTTTATCTAATATATCTCCGGCTCCTTTTAGTAACAATCCAGTGCGTAATAGCGGATTTTCATATGCTTTGTTTTTGTTGACCTCCACAGTGTTTTGACTAGCTTCCATGTTTTCAGATGGTTTGAAAAAACCATGGGTGGCTATATGGAAAATTTTAGGGTTGTTAAGTGCTTTTACTTGATCCTCATTTGCTCGGAGCTGCATGTAGTCATCCGTGACCCAGCCATTTTCCTGAAGTAAGGCATGCAGTTCATTCACCTCTTTTTCAGTCCCTGGCAGATCTGCAATTTTGTTAGAAGCAGTAGCGCTTAGGTAGAAGTCGGGATTGCCAAACATCAGGGCGCGTTTTTCTTTTTGCACTACACGAGTCCTTGTTTTATTGAGAAATATATCCTTGGTGTTGCTGACCAAAATGATATTGGAATTGTCAAGAACATACTTGCCGTCACCTGTTGGAATTGCTTCCATATTGATCTGATTATAGACACCATCAGCAGAGAGGTATATTGTGCTCAAATCCCCAGCGAAACTTTTGATAGGTTCCCAGTATGCATCGTAACTGTATCTGTCGTGAATTTTATAGATAATACTGTTCCTATAAAATTTGAAATATTTGTGTTCCAAATCTCTGCCATTTGTGATCAACGATACTTTAGGTTTTGGGGTAGATTTGTCATTTTTCAAATACAATGCGGCATATACTACCGAGTCGGTAAATACATGATTGAAGTGCCGGTATCTGACCATTTCTACTGCGACTTCATTTGGTTTGAGCACATTCCTGATTTTCTCCCAAGTGATGGCTTTTTCTTCAGATTCTTGACCGAATATTGAAGAACGCTCACTTAAGTCTTTTTCCAATAGCTCAACTTCACTCGCAAGTGAAGCTGCATTGATGCCATTTTCTACTTGCTGTTCATCATTCATGGAGAGGGCTTGTGTCAGTAGCTCTTTCTTTCCAATCCATTGATTATAATTTCTTATAAGAGATTCATCACCACTGTTTAGTATTTTTTCTTTGATTTTGAGCGAGGAGCTCAATAGCAATGCTTTGGTCAATAATGCATTGTTATATACATTTTCGAGCATTTTTGGATCTTCATTCATCGTTCTGAAGGCAATTGTATTGTAGAACTCAAAATCATCTTTGATGGTATTCCAAAACTTAGCTTTTTCACGTTCACTTAGTGCTGGGAAGTATTTTTTTATAAATCCATTGTAATTCTCTATCGACTCATTTATGTATTTTTTAGCACGTTTTGTGTCCCCACTCATGTAATAGACTTTGCTCAGTTTCGAGATCACCTTTACGTAGTCAGGATGCTGTTTATTGAAGAATTTCTCATAAAGTTTCTTGCTCTTTTCGTAGTTCTCTTCTGCCTGTACATAGTTATACTGTTGATAGTAGAGATCTCCTTTGAGTACATATATTTCCGCTGCATTGATATTATTACGTTTACCGACTTTGTTGAGCCAGATTTTCTCGGATAGCTCCAGTGCATTAAAAGCCTGATCATACTTTTTCTGAGCAATGTACACAGCTGCCAAATTGGTCTGATTTTGTGCATAGAGTGGTGTTCTAGAACCTAGTTTAGAACCGATGATTTCCTTGGATTCGGTCATCAATCGCTCGGCCTTTGCATTGAATCCTCCTTGATAAAAAAGGATGAGGGCTTGCTGTGTGAGTGATTTTGCGACATCAATATGCTGCTTCCCAAATCGTTCTTGTTGAATAGTCAATGCCTGTGTACTGTGTTCCAAAGCTTTGTCATAGTCACCTAATGTAGTGTTGATCTCAGCTTCTAGAATAAGTGCTGGAGCCAATTTAGTGGATTTGTCCCCATAGATATCCAGTGCAATTTTACTGACCCTTCTCGCTATTTTCTCTGCTTCAGTATATTCCCCAGTGATCATTTTTAAATGTCCATAATTCACAAGAGGGTCTATCAAGTTTCTCGAAGAGGCTCCGTATATTTTTTCATAGTCCGAAATCAGCGTAGTAAGTATTTCGTTTGTTTCTGCATATTTTCCTAGGGATATATATAATCCAGCCAATTCTTGCTTAGAACTCAGTTCGTTGTATCCAGCTATGTTGTCTGCTCTTCTGATCAATTTTTTCGAGAGGCTCAAGTTGTCTTCGGCACTTTCGTAGTCTCCAATAACAGCGTAAAATTTCGCTTGTGTTTCTAGTGCATTGATATAGTCCAACACCTCATATCCTGGCTTGCTCTTATCCGATAGAATAGTGAGGGCGGTCGCTACATTGGCCTTTGCCTGATCATAGGCACCTATCTTTATCTGTATTTTTGATAAATAATTGAGTTCTTTTCCATATTCCACGTCTGTGGGTTCGTATTTAGCTTCAGCTGCACTCGCTGCCTTATTGAGAGTTTCAGTTGCTTTTTTATAGTTGTCTTTGGCTTCGTAGTATGTTGCCAAGTGATTGAGAATATTGATGTATTCGACATGCCAGTGGTTGATCTCTTTGTCAACAATATTTTCAAAACTGCTTTCATAAATATCTCCTGCTTCAGCGAACTTACTGGTGTAGTCTAAATAAAAATTGGCAAGTTGAATTTTTGATAGGTGATACAGAGGCGCATTTTCTCCATAAAGTTGTTTGTTGATATCCACTATTTGATCCAGATAGGTTTCTGCATTTCTGTAGTCTTTTTCAGTGATGGCTATATCGACTAGTAGATTGAGTATTTCGATCCTTTTTTTGTGCGCTTTGGGTATAGAGTTGCTTTTGGTCAATAGACTGCCTGCCTTTGTCTGGAGATCTTTGGTATTTTCCTTGCTGAGCTTAGTACTCAACTCAATGGTGCTCAACGTAATATAGTGGATGCTATTTTTCTTGAAATATCGCTTGATACTTTTCTCATATTCAGCGCGTGCACCTCTGTACTTTCCCTTTTCTTCCCTTTTCAAGTAGTTTTTAAGCATGCTCTCGAATATATCGAATGAGAGATAGTGTGAGGCCGTATAGTCTTTCTTGATCAAGGAAAGGGATTTTTCAAAACTTGCCTCCTTTACAAAATCTGTCAAAACCAGAATCCCATTTGCTTCCAACATTTTTCCCCACAAGAAATTGTTCTGAATGTAAGTCAAGTGCTTGGTGCCCAAGTTTTTCTTAATCCAGTTGCTGTTTTTTGCAAATTCACTATCTGCATTTTTTATATCCCCCTGTTCTCCATAGCTAAATGCCCGTAGCGTCCGCAATGTTGCGTAATCACCCATGCGGTCATCCACCTCTTCATCGGATAGTCTGCGAGACTTCAGTTTACCGTTCGCATCTACGGTGGTCTCTTTGGTTACGGCTCTTCCCGATAGGTATTGCTCTATTTCATCTCCAAATTTCTGTGCTTTGGCATAAAAACCTTGTCCTGCATAAATTTTAGCAGTCATCAGCTGAATTTTGGCTTCTAAGTTTTCGTCCTTTTCTGATACACTGGCCTGTGTCTTTCTTGCTTGGTTTACATAGTCTTCAGCGATGACATAGTTGCCATACTGGGTATATGCCTCAGCAGATTCCAACAAGTATTTCACATGCTCGTTGCTATTCTCACCATACTTTTTTTTGCTGGTTTCAAGTGACCTGTTGATGCTGTTTTCAAAATCACCCAGCAGACCCCAAGCCAGATTGTACTTAGCCTCACGCATATAGTAGCCAGCCATGTAGTCATGATCAGCACCTAATTTCTTCTTGGCTTTTTTGTTGAATTTTTGAAGTGCCTTATTGGCCTTCTCATAATCACCTATCTCATAATAGGCATCGGTCTTTCCGATAGCTTTGTCCCATTTGGGTTGTGCGACAGAATATGAATGAATGATGAATACACAAATGGAGAGCAAGAGAGTTTTGAAGACTTTCATTAGATTTTATTTAAGATTTATCACCAGGTTGTTGATTTTTAGCGATTGACAGATGTTCAATTTACATGATAAGTCGCTGAATATGAAATCCATATAAAAATAAATAAAAGAGCAGCAATCTCTTACTCTCTCTTACTCTGACATCAATTTATTTAGGATGTCTGCTGCGGCTTCTGAAATGACTGTTCCTGGGCCAAATACGCCTGATACACCCGCTTCAAATAGGAAATCGTAGTCATTGGGAGGAATCACGCCACCAGCAATCACCATGATGTCAGGTCTGCCTAGTTTATGGAGGCAGGCGATCAACTCAGGAATCAATGTTTTATGCCCAGCCGCTAGACTAGATGCACCGATCACGTGGACGTCATTTTCTGTCGCCTGTTTTGCGACTTCATCAGGAGTCTGAAAGAGAGGACCAATGTCCACATCAAATCCCAAATCTGCAAAACTCGTGGCAATCACTTTGGCACCGCGGTCATGCCCATCCTGTCCCATTTTTGCAATCATGATACGAGGTCTTCTTCCTTCAAGTTCTGCGAACTGATCAGAAAGTTCTTGTGCTTTGATAAATCCTTTGTCCATTTTAGCTTCTCCTGAATATACACCTGATATTGATCTAATAGTGGCTTTGTGCCTGCCAAAAGCTTCTTCCATTGCTGAAGAAATTTCCCCAAGAGAAGCACGTTCTCTTGCGGCATCGACTGCCAATGCAAGTAAGTTGCCTTCACCAGACTTCGCAGCTTTGGAAATCGCAACAAGAGTCTCTCGCGCTTTTTCTTCATTTCGCTCCGCTTTCAATTTATTAAGTCGAGCGATCTGTCCGTCTCTGACCTTTGTATTGTCAACTTCGAGTAGTTCGATATCTGTTTGCTCATCAGTCTTGTATCGATTCACACCTACGATCACATCTTTGCCAGAATCTATACGTGCCTGCTTGCGCGCAGCGGCTTCTTCTATTTTCATTTTTGGTAAACCAGTTTCGATGGCTTTGGTCATTCCGCCAAGTTCTTCTACTTCCTCAATCAACTTCCAAGCCTTGTCTAACAAGTCATTCGTTAATTTCTCTACATAATAAGATCCACCCCAAGGGTCAACTACCTTCGTAATATTGGTCTCATTCTGAATGAAGAGCTGGGTATTTCTGGCGATACGTGCTGAAAAATCTGTAGGTAAGGCAATGGCTTCATCCAGTGCATTGGTATGCAAAGATTGGGTGCCTCCCAATGCGGCAGCCATAGCTTCAATAGCCGTGCGGGCAACATTGTTGTATGGGTCTTGTTCAGTGAGACTCCAGCCAGATGTTTGGCAGTGCGTTCTCAATGCTAGGGACTTTGGGTTTTTTGGATTGAACTGCTGAACCAGTTTAGCCCAAATTATTCTCCCTGCCCGCATCTTGGCGATCTCCATAAAGTGGTTCATACCAATCGCCCAGAAGAAGGAAAGTCTCGGGGCAAATACATCTATGTCCATTCCTGCATTGACACCAGTACGAAGGTATTCAAGTCCATCTGCCAAGGTATAAGCCAACTCGATATCTGCAGTCGCACCTGCTTCCTGCATGTGGTAGCCGCTGATGCTGATAGAGTTAAACTTTGGCATATGCTGAGAGGTGTACTCAAATATATCCGATACGATCTTCATGGATGGAGCGGGAGGGTAGATATAGGTATTTCTCACCATAAACTCTTTTAGAATGTCATTCTGGATCGTTCCACTAAGATCTGCAGCCTTCACACCTTGCTCTTCAGCCGCTACGATGTAGAATGCCAGTATCGGAATTACCGCACCATTCATTGTCATAGAGACCGACATCTTGTCCAAAGGAATTTGGTCAAAGAGCACCTTCATGTCTAGGATTGAGTCGATGGCTACGCCTGCTTTTCCGACATCACCAGTTACCCTTGGATGATCTGAGTCATATCCACGATGTGTCGCCAGATCAAAAGCAACGGAAAGCCCCTTTTGTCCAGCAGCCAGGTTTCTGCGATAGAATGCATTGGAGTCTTCAGCGGTGGAAAATCCAGCATACTGGCGCACTGTCCACGGTCGTCCTGCGTACATTGTAGAGTAAGGTCCACGCAAGAATGGCGCAATTCCAGCGGTGAAGCCTATATGTTCTACTGATTTTAGATCTTCCTTGGTATAGTGAGACTTGACATTGATTTGCTCAGCCGTAGTCCATTCAGTGGTTGCCATTTTATCGACTTGATCTGATTCGAATGACGCACTGGCATCATCAGATTGTGACGATTGATATTTTGACCAAGCAGCTTTGATGATGACATCTGTAAGGTGCTCCAAGTAATAAGAACCCGCAGCAGGGTCAGCCACTTTGTTGAGATAAGATTCTTCCTTGAGGACATTGGAAACATTGCGAGCAATGCGCCTCTGCATGCTATCGGTTGTATTTTCAGGTACTACAGTAAGTGCACTCGTTCCACCTATGATCGCGGCCATAGCCGCGGTGGCACCTTTCAGCATGTTGCCATGTGGTGCATAGGCTTCATCTGTATATGCTGTGCATATGCTCTGAATAAAAATGTCATTGATGGAGATATCAACAATATCAAACGCCTTCATCAACTGATGCAACAAGATGCGCAATGCACGAATCTTTGCGATAGAGGCAAAGTAGTCGGTCTGAATACTCAAATCGAAGCGCATGGCTTTCGCAATAACCGAAGAATCATGTCCTTCATTACTCAATTGAGTGAGCAGTATGGCTGTCTTAGTCAGTATGTTAGCCAGCTCATTGACCACATCTGTGTCATCTCCTGAGATAGCGATCGTCTTGAGCAGTGGGAAATATTTATTGAATGCGAATAATTCAACGATGGAGTCATTGTCTTGATCTTCGGCAATCAGGCAGCCATTTATTTTACCCAAATCATATTGATGGAGTTTGGCGAATTCAAGAAATTGATTGGCGATCTGAGAGACATCATCTTTCACGGTGAAGGTCACATGACAATGCTTCAATAAAATATCATTGACCAAAAGTGCCAGATCGATTCCACTATCCTTGATGATAAAGTTGAGACCATCTGCTCCATTCATTAAAGCCAATATGGCTTCTTCATTGGCAGTTTTCTCATTGTCAACATGGATGTTGACTGTATTGATCCATGATCTGCTAGTGCCATCTGCTTGACCCATGACAGTTGGGTTGAGGCGATAGCCTTCGAGGTATTCAAGTCCTTTGAGGTCTTCAGCTGCGTAGTAAGGAGAAAGTATGATCTCATCATTGAGCACCCATTGGTACTTCTCCAGCACTGCAGTGCCTTTTAGGTCACTGGTTGCTTTGTCGATCCACTCTTGTTTTGAAGATTTTTCAAACGCCTCAAATAGCATATGTTGTAGGTTGGTAAGTGTGGTATAAAGTTAATATAAATACCTTCCTAAATAAAATAAAGAGTGAGTCAAAAACAGATGATTTTCACTGCCTCTAACGGATTTTTGAATTAGCTTGAATGTAGCGAGCATTTTTTTGTAGGATCATTTGGGAAACCTTGTGCCATTTGAAAATAATAACTTTGAGTCCACTCCGAAAAGTCTAGTTTCGGTTCGTGAGGACACGAACCGAGGCGAAAATTAGCGAATACGCTTGTTTTGGAGTGGTTGAAAAA
>JGI24005J15628_10001465_pt1 | contig 12591 bp, 8 predicted proteins | sample LinPmetageLP40_FD_15628 | JGI IMG/M metagenome (IMG submission 15628)
CTGAACGAGCTGCAATACGATCTAATATTTTAAAACTTTCTACTCCGTTTCCAAAAACATAGCTATCCATAAAGTCTAATGTAACAATAGCGTCTTGTGATGTGGTTTGGTTTTGTTCTCCAGTGTCAACATCACCACCTGATTGGTGTAGGTAATTTCCTGTAGCAGCATCTCTGACAATATCAAAAGATTCTGAAGCGTCATAATATATATCTTCATTTGCATCTCGTGGTTGAGTTTCAAAAATTATTGTAGAATCGGCACGTTGTACAACTATATCCACAAAAGCAGTCATTTTTCTTCCACCACCACCAAAAAATATCTCATCACTACAACCTTTACCACCACACCTAAATCCAAAATATAAAGGACTATCAGCTTGACCAGGAATAGCTTGAACAAAATTAATATCAAACTTAAAGTTTTCACCTTGACATTCTATGTTATTTCCTCGTGCTGCAACAAGATCATTATTTGGATCTGTTACTGAACCAACTGGTTGTACAACAGTACTGTTATATCGTCCTTGTGGAGTTCCGTTAAATGGATTTACTCCCGCAAATTCATCTATATCAGCAACGTCAATATTTGTATCATTCCACCAATCACGGAAGTCAGTATAGTCTTGTCCTGCTACAAAGTTTTTATCAAAAAGAACTCTACGTTCTGGACAGTTTAAAAAATTATTAGCACGTCTTCTAAACCCAAATTTTATATCTATTATTGAACCACCAGGAATAGTATAATTCTGTGTTGCCTCAAGTATTGGTGGACTTACAGTAGTATTAGCTGCGGTATAATTATATAAAGGATATGTAACTGTATACAAAAAACTACACGTTGGGGCGTTTTCTGAACCTCTTCTAAATTCTCCGTAATCAATAATAGAATCTTCTTTTATAGAAGCATTAAAATTAGAAACTTTTAATTGCATATATAAACCAGCTAATTGTTCTGAATCTTCACCTAATTCATTTGCGTTATTTAAAAAATTACTGGATTGTGCTTCAATATCTAAAACAGTTGTTTCAACTAAAGAACTTAATGCTCCGTCCGCATCTTTTTTTACAATTAATCTATCTCCTATTTTTACCTTAGATTGATTGTCACCATCTAATTTAAAATGTGTTACATTGTCAAACGGATTATTATAAAAGAAATTTGTATAAATAGTTTCATAAGCTGTTTTACTTGGTTTTACTACAAATTTATATTTTTTTGCCCAAGAAGGTGCATAATTTTGAATTGTACTTTGTATTCTATTTTTAAATACACTATTTTCTGGTGGAANAAATACAGTATTATATTCTGAAACTAAAACTGTTGAAGCTCGTGCGTATTCATCTAAATATACTATACCAGTTTCNAAATCTCTATTACTGTGCAATGTAGATTTGTCACTAACTTCAGTAAAAATAGCAGTAGCTCTAAGTAATTGATAGTACTCATACATATCAGTTGTTTGAGAATTATCAGTGCTACGAAATTGCATTGCTAATAATTGTATAGAGAATGAATCTGAACCAGGTGTAGCAGAAATTTTTAAACCTTGTTGATTAGTACTATCAGTCACACTACTTAAAACTGATGTAAATGTACATTGGTTTTGAGGAGGATTAATTGCAGAGTTAAAAGCATCAGTTAATGAAAATCCACTTGCTGCTGTAGCTATAGGTTGAAAGTTTGTACCCTCAATAGTTCCTATTTGATTTTCAAAATCTGCACTGGTTACTAAATCATATATACTTGAATAATCACTTGTTAAAGTAATTGTTGTATCTATAGTTATGTCTGGAGATTGAAAAGATGAATTTTCAGTATAACAAGTTGTTGTTGTTGTTCCGTTTATTAATGAGTGTTCAAATCGTAATTGAATAGTTAACTGTGCACCACGTACTAATTTATTAGCTACATCAGTTAAATTAAATGTTGCCGTAGAATTAGGTACGGTAGTAGTTACTGAAGGATTAATCGTGTAAGATACTCCATTAGAAAAAGTACCGGGAGGTAAATTTATTAAATTAATTTGTTCTGAAATTAAAGATGTATTGTAATCAACAGCTATATCTTGCCCATTTTCATTTGTAATATTAAAACCATCTGTATAGTTTCCATACATTAGTCGGTTACCCATAATAGTTTGTGCTTGGGCAATTAAAGGTACATTGTCATATAAACGTAATAATTCATCAGAACCTAAAACAGTATATATTTTGCTGTTTGTAAAAACATATTCTTGTTGCTGATTGTTACCCCACCCATAATCAGATTTTTTAAATCTTTCAATTACATAAATACTATTTGTGTTTGAATCTTTATATAATAAATCTACTTCTTGCACTCGGCTACTACCTGTGCTAAAATTAATTCGTGCTCCATTAAAATTGTTTTCCATACCCGCATTATCATAATTACGAGTGTCAAACCTAAAGTTACCTGGCTGAAATGCAGGATTAGAAAATAATGAAGTTGCACTATATTCACCATTACCATATCTATATCTATAAGCAAAACTTATAAATCTGTCTTTTAAGTAGTTCTCACCACCTGCAGCAGTTATTAAAGTAAATGTAGGCGCTGTTAAAGGGGTGTCTCCACCTGTTACAACGTCCTCAAATCCTGGTGGTTTTAAAACAACCGAAAGATCTTCTTCTTGAATACCATCAACACCACCACTGGGGAATGAATAAAAATCATTTACATTAATTCTTCTTGGTGGGTTTTTATCATCTGTAAAGAATAATAAATTCTCTATTTTATTAACACCAGTTATTAAAAATTTTGGATCGAAATTTAAAACCGATTGAGTAATAACGTGATATCTTAAAACAGAATTGTTAGTATTGAAAGAGACAATTAAATCAAGTTTTATCTTACTCACTGCATACTCTGGATCGTGTACAAACCAATATAAAGTTTCTTCTGAACCATCTTCTAAAGCCCCTATACATGTAGCTTTAGTAGATAAATTTATACCATTAAAAGATAAAGTAGTTAATTGAGAATTACCTCGTGAATTTTCTACCGCACCAATTTCAGTGGTTTCAGTAGAACCTAAACGAACATTCATAGCATTAATGTACTCACCCNCTGGTAAAAGGCGTTCATCAATAGACTTATTCATTCTTCCTTTTACAAAAGAAACGTAATCTAATTTAGTTTGTGCCATATTATTTTATCCATTTATTCTGGTTTCTTAAATTCATTAAGAGTCTACCAGGGTGAATATTACTTAATCTTAATTTAGCGTTACGTAATAAAGATGATTTATCTTTTCGTGCTCTATTTATTATATATTCTTGGACTCCATATCGACCATTCAAAATAGAATAACGTATGTATGCATAAATAAATTCTTCAAATAGTTTGTTTACGCTAACTTCAGAATCATTTCCATTTTCCATACCATCCGATACATATTCTAATACCATAGATTCATCACCACTAACGGTGTCAAAATGAATAACACCATTTTGTTTATCTATTTTAAAAGTAGGATTTGCGTTTGCAGTTTCTGGATTTAATCCAAAACGAGCTCCAACTGCATAATCAAAATACCAACAACCATCAACACAAGTTCCTTCTTGCCCATCAAATACACTATTTCGATTTAAATATATAGATCTTTGCCCCCTGCTCAAATCTACTTGAGAATCTTGTGGACTTAAAACATTGCCATCTTGATCAAATAATAAATTAGAATTATTGTCTTGTAAATATGCAGCAGAAAAATTAGTTTGTATATTTTCTGTTAATGGAAATAGTATACCATTTCTAAATTGAGATATTCTAACCCAATTAACATAATCAGATGGTAACACAATAGAGTTAGTGTGATTTAAATGTAACTGTAATATTTTAATTTCTTTCATCGCATCATAATTCAATTCTTGAATTCCTCTTTTTGCGTGAAACAATACTTGATACCTNTCTAAATTATTTACTAATTCATGGTTTCCTTGCATCATTAACATAAAATTATTTACTATGTCTTTCAAAGAAACGTATTGATACGAACCGTGATTTGCATCTATTGGATTTGTATCGTTATTTTGGTAGTACGTATATTGACTTATATATGCCATAATTATCCTTGTATTGCGTTATCATTTTTTTCTTGTGTTGCACCAAATTGGTAAACATCACCCTCTCTTATTTCAACTCCAATGTACTGACATATTTTAGCTATTAACGCTGGTTCATCAGACAATGGTAATTCAAAGTCTTGATAATCAGCAGCAGAATCATTAAACAATGGTTCTCCTCCAACTAAATTTACAAAAGTCCATCTCGGTGTTAAAGGATATCTTATGTATTGTACTTTTACTGCACCTTTTTGTCTTATTGTACTTGGATATACTGTAATAGTATTACCAAGACTTCCTGCTCCAGGATTAGTATTTGAACTTGCCCCTCCTAAAACATATGCTGGGAATTGTGTAGTTGGTGCAGTTAAGTTTGAACTAATTAACTCAAATATTTTATTTTGATTTACTCTTTCTACTTCAGTTATATTAACACCACTGTACACTATATAATTTTGTCCATTCGCCATTATGTCTGCGGATGTACTTATTGTAGTAGCACTATCTACGGCTGTAACATAAGCTTGTGAAATTGGTGCAGAAGACGTATTAACTATTATACTGCCTATAGGTGGGTTCTGTAAAAATGTTGGATTAGCTGGGGAAGCTACAAAACCACCTGTACTATCTATTAACTTATAACCTTGTTGCGCAGTAGTAGTACCAGCAAAAGTTGCTGTGGGATAATAAAATATTTTATTAACTAAATAATAATCATTAGGTAAACTATATAAATTTGCGTTATTTAAATTTGCAACTGATTGATCTAAAAATACTTCAGCTGAAAAACTATCTATAACTTCCTCTAATCCTTTTACAATATTTGCATAACCAATACCAGACTGTCTTGCATTTTCTTTTAAAATCCAACTGTTATACTGATAAAAATAATTTTCAAATATATCTAATTGTGCTTGTTCACAATAAAGATTAAAATCTTGTGGTGAGATATAGCCATAGTTATTTTTGTTAGCAATTGCTAATACTGTATCTCTAACTTCATTGATTGGCATAATAATATCTTTTTACAAAGATAATAAAAAAAAAAGAGGCTACTTTATTTGTAACCTCTTCTTAGTTAGTTAGTAATTTTAATTACTATGATAATGCTCCTGCAGCTTTTACTCCTAATTCAATAGCAGTAATAGTCACCGCTACATAAGCAGAAGCAGCCGAAACTGGTAATCCTTGAGGCGTGTAAACAGGTTGTTGCCAAGATAATTGTAAAGATTTCTCAACAGCATCATTTAACCAATTCTTCATTGAAGAAGAATTAGCTACAACAGCATCGTGAGTAATTTTGTACGCTTGTACAACATTAGTTTGTGCTGTAACTGAAGCTGAACCATCACTTGCAATAGCATAACCAGCTTGTGCAGTTGAATTTCCAGCGTAAAAGATATTGACAACAGTGTCACTTTCTTGTTTGATTTCAACAATTCCAGCAACTGGAATTAAAATGTCACCTTTGTTTTGTCCAGTACCAGACTTAAATAATTTAATAAACTTTTCCATAAGTAAAAATATTAATGGGTTAATGAGAAAATTCTCTCTGCAAAGATATTAATTATTCTTTTTCTTTTTTAAGCTTATTTTTTAACAACTTATAAATTTCTATACCTTCATCACTTTGAAAATGAGACGCTACAATAAAAAATGCATCTTCTCCAAATGGAACAGTTAAAAGTTTCTTTTTGTTTTTAGGCAAATTGAAATATACTTCTTTGTTACCATTTCTAAATGTTAAAAATCCATTATCAAAAAATCGATACACATCATCTTGTAAAGCCAACATAGGATCATTTAATGTGTCTATAAATTCTAAAGGATATTGTCTTGCATAAAGAAGTATGTCTCTTCTTAATTCAGTAGTTGTCATTTTATCAACATTTTTACCAAGCAATACTCTTGCTACAGAAATAATTTGATCTATACTTAATTCTTTAGCAGCAATTAATGCATCTAATTCCATTTCCACTACTTCTAATTCTTCAGCAGCATCTTTGGCAGAATTTATTTCTTCAAAGACTTTGTCTCTTTGTGGGTGATAATATAAAAATTGTTGTAATATTTGGTTTTGTTTTGATACATATAAAACACCATCGTCAAAAGTAACGGGTTCTAAAATAGCATTTCCGTCTTGTTCATCCTCAAAAGGAGAGCGTTGGTTTTTAGCGTATCGTAAAGGTCTATTAACACCTTTTTCATCATCGAACCACAATAAAGGGTATCGATTAGAGTGACGTGTAGGCAACATATAACATAATGGTGCAGTGTCTCTCTTTAATCTGTAGAACTTGTCTTCGTATTTTTCTTTTTTCATTATAATATAATTTAATTTGATTTAAAAAAAATAATAACTACCCTCGTCAATACAACGAGGGTAACTATTACTACTATTTACTATTAATCTTGGAATATGAAGAAGTTGTTTGCACCTAAAGTACATACAGCTCTTTCACTCAAGAAGTTAACTTCCATTGCATCAAGATCAGAAGTTCTTGCACCACCAGCAGAACCAGTAATCCAAGTTTTGTAACGTCTGTCTTCAGTTTCAGAAGCTCTATATCTTACGTGTAAGAATGGTCTTTTAGCGTTCTTACCTAAGATTTGGTCATATACAGTTGTTGAACCAGCTGGGACTAAAAGTCCATTTACTTTTCCACCAACAATACCACCTCTCATAGTAGGATCGTTTAAGTATTTCCAATCAGACTTGTAAAAGTCATAACCTCTTCGGAATCCTGTAAATCCAAGATTTAAAGCCATTTCTTCATCATTGTCAAATAAACCATATGATGTACCACCAGCTCCATAAGAGTTTTGAGCAGCTAACATATCGTCAATATCAAATGAGAAGTTTCTATTTAAGAAAATTACATTCTCTTCAATAGCACCTTGCTTGTCTAATCTTTGAATTACATTATCAAAATCAGCTAATACTTGTGGATTTCCTCCACCGTATACATTACCTCTTTGTCCAACAACAAAAAAGATTCCATCAGAACCATTTAAGTTTGCCGCAGATAATCCAGCTCCAGTTCCTTGTAAAAAGTCACCAGCTCCAGAACCTGCTACTGCAGGAACAGCTTCAATCATTGCAGTCTCAAGATAGTCTTCAAAACGAAGTCTTGTTTCATGCTCAGATTTTAAATACCATAAGTATCCAGAAGCTCCATTTTCAGTTGTAACTTCAATCCATCCAATTTGAGCCATGTCAGAACCAGAAACAGAATACTTGTCTTTGATTATAATTGGCTTGTTACTGAAAATAAAGTCATCAGCTTCTAAAGAACCTTGCATTCCAACAGTTCCTTTGTTAAATTCAGAACCATATATAAAAATATCACACTCTGCATTTGGAGCAATTTGTTGCGTCAATTCATAGTATGCTATTTTTACAACATTAACTCCAAGACCTCCAGCGGAAGGTGCTTCTTTAACAATACCTTTAACGCTCAAAGTAGAACCAGGAGTGTTATCAGATATCATTACAGTTTGTCCAACTCTAAGAGCTGCTAAACTACCACCACCCAATGCAGGGTTAAAGTTAGTAATGTTGTTTGGAATTGTCCAATCAGCTTCAATAGCAGTGCTTGCTGCTGCTGTTGTACACTTAGTGTATTTAGTGTGTAATCTTCCTTGCTCTGCCCATTTGATAAGGTCGGAGTTAGAAGGCATTTCAGCTCCTACCATTCTAAGGAAGGAAGCTACAGATCGATTGCCATATCTTTCAAATTCTTTTTCATATGTATCAGGTAAATACTGATTCAAGAAATCAAAATTTGTAATATAATTGGTAGACAACGGTACTTGTTGACTACTTGGTTGCAAATCAAAACCAGGGGCTACATTTACTGCCATAATTTTTAATTTTTAAATTTTGTTAATTATTTATTTTTAATACTTCTTATTTTGAGTCCTCGTCCACTACTGTCGTTTTGTACTGCTCTAATTTGCAAACCATCTTTTGCATTCATTCGTGGAGCTTGTCTCACATCCATATTAATGTTTTTAGATTTTCTACTAACATCATCTACAGTTTGAGATACTCCTAAATCATAAAAATGTTTTGCAAACTTATCAGGATTTAATGCAACTGAAATAGCTTTATGATAGGATTTAGCATCCTTTATTAAGCCATCATCACCTACAAATTTACCGACAAAATTACCAAAATCCTTTTGGACATTGTATAATTCATTTGCTTCTCCTGGTTTATAGGTAATATTATTATCCCCAACACTAAAATCAAAACCTTTGAAATCATTGNTAAAAACCTCTTGGCTTTTTTGGGAAAAATAATCTCGCCTTTTCTGGGAGATTTCTTTGGAAGATTTAGATTCCTCNATGTAACTNTTATAAGCATTAAGTTCTTTTTCTTGATNTTCAGATAACCCACCCCCACTTGACTCAAGAGGAATTTTATATTTATCTTTTTCTTCGTTAAAAAACTTTTTTGCTTTTGCAAGTTCTCGTTTTTTAGCTAACTTTTTCTTCTTAATATCTTTAGGTTCGTCTAAGTCTTCATCAAACCCAAACTTATCTTCTATGATATCTTGAATGTCTATTGCATCTAAACCGTCTTCTTGGTTTGCAATATAATCAGCCAGTACAGCATCTTCGTCCATAGTATCATAATCTCTTTGTAAATTATAGAAATCACTAATACCACGTCCAGTTTCTTGCTTGTACTTTAAATACATAGACACATCTTCAGGTAATGGTTCGTTTGCCTCTTTTTCCGCAAANAGTTCTTCAACTGAATTTATGTCTTTGTTATATCTATCTTTAATATAAGAAAGAACGTGTTCGTCATTTAACTCTGACGATGGAGTATTTTCTTCAGAGGTGTTATCCTCTTCTTTGTTAACTATAGTAGAATCAACTACATTAGTTTGGTTGTCTGCCTCTTGCAACTGAGCCTCGTGTTCTTTTAAAAGTTGTTCTTCTATTTGAACTTTAGACTTTGTTTCGTTGCCTTCTACGGCTCTTACTTTTATTTCCATTAGATTAAATTTTAATTTAGTACAAAGTTATACATTTATTTAGTTAATATTTAAGCGTTATTTAAATAGTGTTTATATAAATCATTACCTAATTTAATACCTACATCAATATCAGATTGGTAATGAACATGAGCTACAAGTCTACTGTTACCAATATGTTTAGCTTCCTGCATAAACTCAGAAGTATATCTTGGGTATTTATCTGATAAAACTTGTGCTATTAATTGCGATTGAGCTGCGTGTCCTGAAGGAAATGAAGGTGTTTTAGCACTCTCCATGTTATTGTATTTTATACTAATTCCTAAATTTAAAGCTGCTTGATGTGGTCTTAGACGATTATGATAATCTTTAATTTTTTTTATTATTGATGCAGATTCTTTAATTAAAGAATAAACTAATTCACCTGGAAACTCAACATTTCTTTTTTCTAAAATTCTTTCAAAGACACCATATATATTATCATATCGATTAGCATAATTATTATCTAACGGAACAGCATTAACTTTCATTACCTCTTTAAGCTCTTTTATTGAACCAGGTGCTGAATATTTATAAGACTTGTATTTGTTTATAGAAAACTTATCAAACATTATCTTGGATCAAATTCTGCCAAGTCAAAACCATCTAATGTGTCTTCGTTAGATTCAAAATTTATAGGAGGTAAATCTCTTTTTTTCTGTTGAATCATTTTAGATGTTTGCGTAGACTGTTGGCTAATTCTTTGAGACTTGCCATCTTCTTTTTCTTTTTCACGTGCATCTATTTGCGTTTGCTCCACACCTTTTAATTGCATATTAAAGTTAAATTCTTCTTGCATAAGAGCAAGTTTTAATTCTTTTTCTGCTGTAAGTTTAGCTACTTCATATTGATTTTTAGCTTGTTCAAGTTGCATTTTAGATTCTGTTTGCATTTGAATTTTAGACATTTCTATTTGAGCTGTAGCTTGTTGTTGAGCCATAGCTTGTTGAGCTTGAGCTGCTTGTTGCTCTGCAATCTGTTGTTGCTCTAACTCTTGTTTTTGTCTACGCTTAACTTTCAACAATTGGTTAGCCATTTTAAGATTATGTATTTCTCTTATATCTATAGCATCTTCTAAATTAATATCTTTTTGAGCTAAAGCCATTTGAATGTTTTGTTCAAGCATAGCTTTTTGTTCTTCATCTGGAGCTAATTCAAGAAAAATACCAAAATCATAAATATATAAATCTTTAATTTCATCTAAAATTCCAGTATTGTATTTTCCTATTTGCATAGCAAACTCATCTTTAAACTCTGCATACTTTAAAACATCAGCAGTTCTGATTGTTAATGCTTCTGCTAAAGTCCTTGTTATATATAAACTGGAATCTAAAATATGTCGTGTTGCTACGTTGGAATTTAAAGCTGCTAACTTTTGAACACCAACTAATGATCTTGAATCTGGAGTAGAACCATCTCTGGCTTCATTTAAACCAGTTACAGTTCTAATCATATCTAAGTAATGATTATAGTTAGCTATAAGCATTTGTAGTTTAGAAGAACCACTATTTGAGGTTAACTGAGTAATAGGTACTTTAGCATTATTAAATTCACCATCACCAGTATAACTTCTACCTACAACACTACCCGTTTGAAAATATAAACGTAATGCGTCTTCAGGATTATAAGCGTTACCAGTTCCTAAATCAACTTCATTTAATCCATCTGCATCTATAAACACACCATCTGGAACTACACGAGAAACAACTTGCTGAATTTTTAAATGAGTTATTTGAATTAAATCTGCAAAAGGAATCATTCTTTTACATAAAGACTCCATCATACCTTTATAACTTCTTGGTGCACATGCTACATAGTTTGGCATTGCAAATTGATTTGCTGACTTTGGTCTAACCATATTCTCCATCATCTTCCATTGCAAAACAATATTAGTCCCCATAACCATTACACCTTCATACCATACATCAATAGTTTTTTCTACTTTTTCAAATTTGCCTTCTTCCTGCATTTTTTGAGGAGGATTAAACTCATCATCTTTTTGTACTGTTTTAAAAGTACCATCAGCCATTTGTTTCTTTTTGTATACAAAAGAATTTGTTGATTTGTAATTAAAGTATAATAATGTAGCAGTATCTTTATAAAACATACTGTTTTCATAGTACTGAGCATTATTATAATAATTATACCAAGACTGACTATATTTAGATATTTCTTCTAAATCTTCATTTGTTAAATCAGGATCAATTTTAATTAACTCCGTCATTGGAACAGTTTTAACTTCACCCCAATAAAAACAATCTTTAAAATATGGATCTTCTGTATAACTATACACAACATTTACTGGATCAACATAATCTAATTTAACACCTTGTCCAAGTAGAAATTGATGTTTAGCAATACCAATACCTATAGTAGTAATATCATAGTCTACTCTTTTTCTTATATCGTTATAATGATTTTCGTCAAACAAAGTATTTATAGCTACTTCACATGCTATTTCAACCGCTGGTTTATATTTTAAATTCATATATAACTCCAGTTCTTCACTACTTCCAGGTAATTCTTCTTCAGGAGTATTAAATAAATCAATACCAAAATCTTGTGTCATTTGACTTAAAACTGGCTTGGCAACCATATCAGCTTCAATCATATCTTGAAACTCATTTCTTTTTTCTGCTGACAAAACGTCTTGAGCATAGGCATTAACTTTAAACATCCTATCAGACATACCGTTAACCACAATATCAATAAACTTTGGAATTATAGGAACAGGAGTCCAATCTAAATTTAAATAACTTAAATCACCATCAATTGCTAATTCGTTTTTATATTTAGCTATTGATTGTTCTCCACGTGCATATAGCCGTAGTTTATGGAACTCTGCCCATTGGCTATAGAACCGACAAGAATTGCCGTCTCTTCTAAACCATTCATACTGTATTGCTTGTCCTACTTGTAAACCATATTCATTTGTTTTCTTTTGAGAATCAGAAACAAATTGATCTGGAAATGCAGCAGCCTTTATATCTATTTTTACTTTTTTCATTTATTAAGTAATTGACTTACTGAACTGTTGTTATTATACCTTGCAAAGTTAATGCTAATTTTCGACTTTTCTTTTGTCGGTGTATAGAGGTGTTTTTGATTTGCCATAATTGCTAAACCAGAACTAATAGATGCATCAAATTTAGTTCTATTGTTGATATCAAATTTTGCCCAATCTTCTAAAGTTCTTTGAAAGTGCATTGAACCAACATCGTCTCTTTCTCTAAATGTACCTTCCATGTCAAACCCAACATGTTTTTCTATATATGATTCTATAGCAGAAGCATGTGCTTGTTTAACATCTTGAGATGTATTAGGTATACCACCTAATTCTTTCTCAGTCTTAGATAGTTTATTAAACACTTTATCTGGTCTGTTTAAAGAAAACCCACGATACCCTCTATTTTTTAAATGATACAATAATCTTGGTTTATTATTTTCAACTAATATTGGCATTCCATAAAAAACACATG